>Ga0209396_1000340_pt1 | contig 58025 bp, 65 predicted proteins | sample GOMGulsemesocosm_6_FD_184638 | JGI IMG/M metagenome (GOLD analysis project Ga0209396, IMG submission 184638) | Methane-oxidizing microbial communities from mesocosms in the Gulf of Mexico - GOM8C Gulf of Mexico (SPAdes) (version 2) | ecosystem: Environmental > Aquatic > Marine > Cold seeps... | reverse complement strand
GTTAATGGTATCAGCATGGCTGTTGCTAACTTTAATGTTAGCTCTTGCTAATTCAATAAAGGTAAAAACAATTTGATTAATTTAGCACCTTGATTCTCTATTTGGAAAAGTTAGAATTATCGATAATGCTAACTTGTATAATATGCTTATGCCCTATTCCAGTATCTAAAAAGCCTTTAGATACTCTTAGAGAATGAATACAGCCTCATCTAAAGAAGTCACTTAAGGTAATAGTAGTGCTTTCTCACAATCAACCCTAGTATTGAAAGGGTAGAAAAATACATTCTTCTTGCGCTAAACATTCATAAATAAACTGACAACAACTTACCTTGATTTATGTCAGTTTTTCAAGTGAATTAACTTGATATAATTTTGATAATTTCATTTATTAGGAGGATTATCAATGTCCATTTCACGTACGAGAAGCGCACAACATAAGGTATACATTCCTTCTTCAGCACGAGAGAATCAATACTTACTTGCTAAGTTTTCAGTAACTGACGAAATGCTAGCTAAGTTTTCCACAACTGAAGATAATCATCAACCCTATCAATACTTTTATCAAAGTTTAGCAAAAATATTTTTTGAAATTAATGATCAGTTGGATATAGAAAATGGACAATTTGTTGCCAACGACAAGTTTACTCGTGTTCGATTTAGTCCTGAAAAATTAACAGCTCAAACAGAGCAACAAATCATATTTTTATATAACTCTCATTATCATAACAGCCAAAATTCATACTTTGATGGTAATAAACGTGTAAATAAAATTAACTTGGTTTTTCTCGCCAATGGTAATGAAATCCGTCACGATGCGGCAAAGTTTCATAAAAAGGTAAAACAGGCTGTCGCTCTATTCTCAGAACAGATTGGCCTTAATAGTCAAGATATTCGCATTTGTGATCATCAACATTTGACCTATGACTTATTTGCCAAAGACAAAGGAGTAGAAGGTACTCAAGCTCACAAATTCCGCTCAATGAAAAATAGATACAGCAGTGATGATTTAACATTACCTGAAGACACTGATGAGCTAACTTACGCTATAGTCGATATACCGTTAAACCGACGGATAAGAAAGCTGACGACTATCGATGAGTTAAACGATGAATCATATAGTTCTTTATATAACCTTATTGCCGAGACATTGATCAGTGCCGCTCAAAAACATAATTTAAATAATGGCGCTATCATCGCCAATGGTTTGATCCCTATTGTACGTAGAAGTGATGAACATATGGTCATCAACAACGGTGAATTACAGATGTTAGGCTATAACCCTAAACATGATGATGTTGGATTTACTTGTAAGATGTCTGCTGATGATTTAGTAGATACTGCTCAATTAATCTTTGTTGCATCACAACAACACAGCACTAATCATGGTTATGGAAAATTTCTAAATCAAATTGAACATGCACTGCATGCGCTCGCTGAACGGCTAAAATATATAAATGGTAGAGAAGAAATGTTAGTCAGATTTCACCAACATATTGGTTTTTATATACCTAAAACTTAAAAAATAGGCGTTATCTATTATTATTCAGCATTTAGTTTAAAACTAAGTGCTGAATTTATTTTGACTATTTTCCTCATTTTAATAGTATGCTCTTCTCCCCTGTCAAAAGCTTACTATTTAATTACATGAATGATTTAACATTACTCAGCCTATTTATTCCGACATTTTTTATGGTAAGTATCACACCGGGCATGTGTATGACATTAGCAATGACTTTAGGTATGTCTATTGGCATACGGCGTACATTATGGATGATGCTTGGCGAGTTATTAGGTGTTGCAATGGTGGCAATAGCTTCTGTGGTCAGTATTGCCGCTGTCATGTTACAGTACCCACAGGTATTTATAATTTTAAAAACCTTAGGGGCTTGTTACTTATTATACATAGGCATTAATATGTGGCGCTCTAAAGGTAAAATGGCTGTAAGTTCAACTGATGCTAACAACTCCAACATAAGTAAACAAAGTCTTTTCAATCAGGGGTTTATCACCGCAATAGCAAACCCAAAAGGCTGGGCATTTATGATTTCATTATTGCCACCTTTTATTAACAAAGATTACGAATTAGTTCCTCAACTTTCGTTGTTAATAACAGTTATTTTAATGTCTGAGTTTATTTGTATGATGTTGTATGCGACCGGAGGGAAAACCGTTGGAAAAATGTTAACTCAAAAGAGCAATATAACCTTACTTAATAAAATTTCTGGTAGCTTGATGATACTTGTAGCCATTTGGTTATTCTTAAGTTAATGCTTTATTGTCTATCTAATAAATTCAAAGACTAAATACAGGTATTAAAGACGAGTACTAGTGAAGTCAATAAAAAAGCTCTTCTTCATAAGTTCTTTATCATGGCTAGCAGGTATTTCGATGGTTACCCACAAACGCCAAACCATTTGTTCTTCACTACAATTGACCAATAAAACATCAGCGCTTTGTCGGTTCTCGTTTTCCAATTTGTTAAAAAAAACAGGTATTTTTCCCATAAACATATCCTTACCTTCTAGGTGGCCAGAGAATTTAATATTTTTGCTTAGCGATTTATAAGCAATACTGAGCTCAAAAGGTAGATCACCGTGTATTTTATCAACATTGAACAATACACTAAATTGCCCTATTTCGTTATTAATCACACATTGGCTTTGTGATGTTAAACAGTGTGGTTCGTTATATTCACTTTTCACCTTTTGGCTGGGATTGCAGCCGATAAAAATCAACGAAAAAAATATAATAAAAATGTTATTCATAAGGATGATTGAACTAAAAGGTTTTGTATATCATACACAAGCTTTAATCTTGATAAAATTAAAAGTGTCCGATTCACACTAAAATAAGTAATGCCACAAGGCATCAATATTTGATATAGAACAAAATAATCATGCCAAATTTACGTTACTCTTCTCACGTATAATTAACAAAGGCTAAATATGAGTGATTGCGAAAAACAAGTTGTAACAAATATGGATTCAAGTACAGACAAGATACACTCGCATTTTGTCGATTGTAATCATTGTACAATGGCCCCCATTTGCGCTCCTGTTAAGGCAAATACTCATTTAATAACATTAACGCAAAATTACCTATCTAAGCGTACATTAACCTCTACTAACAATTCACTTTTTGTTAAGGGAGAGCCACTTTCTTCAATATATGCTGTATCTTCAGGCATATATAAACTCACAGACATCAACGAAAATGATGAAGAAAAAATATTAGGTTTTCGTTTTCCTGGAGAGCTTATCGGTGAAGATGCGATATATCCCAAAGAATATGATTATAATGCAATAGCCATTGGTAAGAGCTCTGTATGTACTGTAATAGTTGATGATTTACTTTCATGCTGCAACGCTGTTCCTGACTTACAATTAAACTTAATTGAATTACTTAATCGACAAAGTTATTTAAACCAACAAGAATTTAGATCATTAATTTCAAGAAAATCTGCAGAGAGTTTACTTGCCGCATTTCTATTAAATATATACAAACGAAAAACTCAACATGATAATTCAATAGCCATACTGAACTTACCCATCAGTCGGGACAACATAGCTAATTTTTTAGGATTACGAAGAGAAACATTAAGCCGAATATTCTCAAAACTACAAAAAGAACAACTTATACATGTAACAGGAAAGGATATACACTTACTTCAACTAAAAAAACTTGTACTATTATCAAATATTTAATAATAAATAAATAATATTTATTTTTTCTATCACGAGTGTTTTTCTCTTTAAAACTCAAAATTTATCCTATAATCATTCACTGAAAGTTTTCAAATTTTATAATCATTGATATATCACACAGCTTAAACTTGTTTGTATTTTAATCAACTTGTCTAATCTGATGAAAAATATAATCTTTAGATTATTATCTATCGTATTGCAAACTTTAACGTAATAAGTTTTTTATTGATTTAAATCATGCTTTTTTATTGATTTATCTAGGCTTGGAAAGGTAAAATTGCCGCGTACATGCAGTATTAGATGCTATTTCGTGACAAATATCACTTTTGATTGAAAATACAGCAGAGAACAGCGCTAATTGTGCTTATCGACAATAGCAAAATTTAATCTTCTTAACGGAACATAAAAAAATGACAACAACGCTCGAACATTCGTCATACAACTATAAGGTGGTACGTCAATTTACCGTCATGACAGTTATTTGGGGGATCGTTGGTACTCTTGTAGGTGTTCTTATTGCAGCACAATTAATTTGGCCTGCATTAAACTTTGAAACACCCTGGTTAACTTACTCTCGTCTTCGTCCATTACATACCAATGCAGTAATTTTTGCTTTTGGTACTAGTGCGCTATTTGCCACTTCTTATTATGTTGTTCAGCGAACATGTAAAGCAACACTGTTTGGTGGAAAACTCGTGTCGTTTACCTTTTGGGGTTGGCAAGCGGTTATTGTACTAGCGGCAATTACACTACCTCTTGGCTACACTTCAACCAAAGAATATGCAGAGTTAGAATGGCCTATCGATATTCTTATCGCAGTCGTTTGGGTTTCATACGCTATTGTATTTTTTGGTACGGTTATCAAACGTAAAGTGTCACATATTTATGTAGCTAACTGGTTTTTTGGTGGTTTTATTATCACTGTTGCCGTTTTGCATATCGCTAACAGTATGGTCATCCCTATTTCGCTAACCAAGTCTTATTCTCTATATCCTGGGGCTATAGATGCCATGATGCAATGGTGGTATGGACACAATGCCGTAGGCTTCTTACTGACCGCTGGTTTCCTTGGTATGATGTATTATTTTGTACCTAAACAAGCTGAACGTCCGGTTTATTCTTACCGCTTGTCTATTGTCCATTTTTGGGCGTTAGTTTCATTATACATTTGGGCTGGCCCCCATCATTTACATTACACTGCGCTACCTGATTGGGCTCAATCTGTAGGCATGGTAATGTCTATAGTCTTATTCTTACCTTCATGGGGTGGGATGATCAATGGGATCATGACACTTTCTGGAGCATGGCATAAACTTCGCCACGATCCTATTTTACGCTTTCTTATCGTTTCATTATCTTTTTATGGTATGTCTACCTTTGAAGGCCCAATGATGGCGATAAAATCTGTTAACGCTTTATCACACTACACAGATTGGACTGTTGGCCATGTTCATTCAGGAGCTTTGGGCTGGGTTGCTATGGTATCAATTGGTGCTATGTATCACTTAATCCCTATATTGTTCAATCAAGGCCGTATGTATAGCGTTCGCTTAATTAACGTTCACTTTTGGATGCATACTGCAGGAATTGTACTTTATATTGTTGCGATGTGGATCTCTGGTGTTATGCAAGGATTAATGTGGCGTGCAGTTAACGCTGACGGTACATTAACTTACAGTTTTGTTGAAAGCTTAACCGCATCATACCCGTTCTACTTCATCCGTTTTGTTGGTGGTGTATTGGTTGTTACTGGTTTCTTGTTAATGGCTTACAACATGTTCAAAACTATCTATGCTAAAGACGGAAGTCTTAAGCCCGTTGAAATTGCATAAGGAGCCTATGATGACGAATAAACATGAAAATAAACATGAAAAGATAGAAACGAATGTAGGTTTGTTTATCTTATTCACTGTCATGGCAATTAGTATTGGTGGTTTAGTTGAGATTACTCCTTTGTTTTTTCAAAAAGCAACAACTACACCTATTGATAATTTAAAGCCCTATACCGCTTTAGAGATGGAAGGTCGCGATATATATATTCGTGAAGGTTGTAATGTCTGCCATAGCCAAATGATTCGCCCTTTGCGAGCTGAAACTGAACGTTATGGACATTATAGCGTTGCCGGCGAACAGGTTTGGGAACATCCTCATCTTTGGGGGTCTAAGCGTACAGGACCTGATCTAGCTCGTGTAGGTGGTCGTTATAGCGATGACTGGCATATAGCACATTTGACAGATCCACGTTCGGTAGTACCTGAGTCTAATATGCCTTCTTTTAAATGGTTAAATGAAAATAGACTTGATGGTGAATTAATCAGAAAGAAACTAGAAACGTTTAACTGGCTAACGCGCAACCGAAGCCATAAAGACGAAAACGGTAATGCCATACCATTATATTCTAATAGTGATCTAGAGGGAGCAAAAGCAGCAGTTAAAGGTAGAACAGAAATGGACGCCCTTGTTGCATATCTCCAATCTCTTGGTCATGCGTTGAAGTAATGATGATGGATTATGGAACACTTAGAGGCTTAATTGCCTTATTAATATTCGCCCTCTTTATCATTATAGTGGCATGGTCATACAGTAAAAAACGAAAAACTTCGTTTGATGATGCTGCTAACTCAATCTTTGATGAAGATAAAGATAAAAACAAAAAGATCAGCAAACAGGAGACTAAAAACAATGTCTAGCTTCTGGAGTATTTGGATATCAGTTTTAACGTTGGGCACTTTAGTAGGTTGTTATTTACTATTAAAATGGTGTCTTAACGACCATACGGGTATTAAAGAAGGAGAGTCAATGGGACACTCCTTCGATGGTATCGAAGAGTTAAACAACCCAGTACCTAAATGGTGGAGCACCTTTTTCTTGTTAACAATTGTCTGGGGATTTGGTTATCTATTACTTTATCCCGGTCTTGGTAACTGGCAAGGACTATTAGGTTGGAAAAGCTCTAATCAAGGAATATTGAATATCGCCGAGTCTAAAGCACAAGTTATTAAAGCGAAAGCCGATGGCATGTTAGTTCAATATGATCGTGAAATTGCGTCAGCAAATGAAAAATATGGGCCTATTTTTACAGCATATGCAGCCCGTAGTATTGAAGAGTTGGCAACCGATGCAGACGCTTTAAAAGTGGGCCAACGCTTATTTTTACAGAACTGCTCACAATGTCATGGTTCAGATGCTCGTGGAACCACAGGTTTTCCAAACCTTGCTGATAAAGATTGGTTATTTGGCGGCTCACCTGAAGCGATCAAACATAGTATTATGAATGGTCGAAATGCTAATGGCATGATGGCTTGGCAAGGCGCTTTAGGTGGAGAACAAGGTGTTAAAGAAGTTGCTGCCTTTGTTATTAGTTTAAGCGGCCGTGAAGTAGACCCAGCAGCGGCAACAGCTGGCAAAGCTAAATTTGCATTATGTGCTGCATGCCATGGTGCAGATGGCCAAGGTAGTTTAGCAATGGGCATACCGTTAGGCGCACCAAACCTTACTGATAATACTTGGTTATATGGAGGGTCGCAGCGCGCAGTTGAAGAATCTATCCGTAATGGTCGTGCCGGTGTTATGCCAGCTTGGAGCCATATATTAGGCGCCGAAAAAGTGCATGTTATTAGTGCGTATGTATATAGCCTTTCACAAGACTAACCACTTTTAGCTTTACTGAACTTAAGGCCTCTTTAATTAAATTAATGAGGCCTTTTTATTGGTTCCTATCTAATAAACCCCGTATAATATCGGCAATAAAAATTCTTTGAGAAAACAAAATTTAATGAAAACATCATGGTATAAAGAGCCTTGGGCATGGTTTGTATTTATTCTTCCTTTTACTGCTGTTGTTGCGGGAATTACCACCTATATAATTGCCAATACAAATCCCGATGCAGTTGTCATTGATGACTATTATAAAAAAGGCAAAGCGATTAATTTGGAGCTTGGTAAAGTTAAATTAGCACAAAAGCTAGGTATTCGCTTTGCACTTAAATTTGCAGATAAAGAGTTGATAATCAAACCAACAGGCATTGAGAAAACATTTCCTTTATTAAATATTAATTTTTATCATCCTACCCTCGAAGCTAAAGATTTTTATTTAGCTCTTACTCCTGATGGTAATGGCTATTTTAGAAAAACATTTGATCAAACTGTTTCTGGAAAATGGAAAATAACCATAAGTCCATTTGAAGACCATTGGAAAATACAAAATACTATTTTTCTTCCACAATCAGACTATATAGATATTATAGCTTCCCCCACAGAAGCTCAATAATGACGACTAGCTGTTTCCATTGTGGTGAGGTTGTACCTAAAGGCATCGGTTTATCGGTTATTATTGATAGTTTTAATCAGCCAATGTGTTGTCTTGGCTGCCATAGCGTTGCAACGACCATTATTGAAAACAATCTCACCGAGTATTACCGATTTAGAACTGAAACAGCTCAAAAGGGCCAAGCACTTATTCCACAACAGCTAAAACAAAATGAATTGCTTGATGATGATGCTTTACAAGATGAGTTCACTTACAAAACAGAACATTACCGAGAAACAATTTTAACAATTGATGGTATTAGCTGCGCAGCATGTGCTTGGTTAATTGAAATGCAGTTAGCTAAAGTTTCCGGGGTCATTAAGGTTAACGTCAATGCCACAACACAAAGAGCAACTATCAGGTGGGATAACGAGCAAATAAAACTTAGCATTATTTTGTTTGAAATCGATAAAATAGGTTATCAAGCTCTTCCCTTCAAGGCCAGCCAGCTTGAAGAATCAAATCAAAAACTCAGTAAAGCATTTATTAAACGTCTTGGTATTTCAGGTATTTTAATGATGCAAATAATGATGATAGCAACCGGCCTTTATTTTGGTGATGTCTCTGATATGTCTACAATCAATCGTATATATCTACGTTGGATAAGCTTTCTATTAGCGTTACCAATCATCACTTATGGCGCATTTCCATTTTACATCGGTGCAATAAAAGCGATTAAAGTAAAACGTTTATCTATGGACGTCCCCGTTTCCATCGCAATTATTTTGGCTTTTATTGCCAGTGCTTGGGCAACATTTAGTCAACAAGGTGAGGTTTATTTTGAGTCTGTTTCGATGTTTACTTTTTTGTTGTTAATTGGAAAGTTCTTAGAATTTAGAGCACGTTTACGTGCTGCACAAACCTCAGCAAATTTATTAAAGTTAATGCCGATGACTGCCACAATTGTCATCAATGAAGTTGAACAGTTAATTGCCGCCACAAAACTTAAGGCATTCGATATTGTTATCGTAAAACCAGGAGAAATAATCCCCGCAGATGGCGTTATTATTTCCGGGAATAGTCAGTTGAATGAGTCAATGTTAACGGGTGAACTACTCCCTATAACTAAAAGTACTGGTGAGTCTGTATTTGCCGGCACTATAAATGGTGATGGTAACCTTAACCTTGAAGTCAAACAAAATAACCAACATTCGTTCTTAAGCCAACTTATTCGGCTAAGTGAATCGTCACAAACACATAAACCCAAAATCGCACAATTATCTGACAAAATAGCGCAATATTTTGTTGGCATTATATTATTAACGGCAATTTGTACGGCAATTTACTGGCAGCAACATCTGCCAGAGCAAGCATTTTGGATCACGTTATCTGTATTAGTTGCCACATGCCCGTGTGCACTCTCATTAGCGACCCCAACGGCACTTACCTGCGCTACAGTAAAATTAAATGGTAATGGTATTTTGGTTAAATCTAGCCACGTTATGGAAACACTTCCACATATCGACTGCGTGGCTTTTGATAAAACGGGTACGTTAACAACGGGCGAATTTGTCATAGATAAAATAACACTTCTCGATACCAGTAAAAATAAAGAGCAACTATTAGCCATAGCAGCTGCACTGGAGTCATATTCCGAACATCCATTGGCAAAAGCTTTTGTTGCTTATCGTAATTTTGATATTAATATTTCAAACCCCACAGTTAAACCTGGAGCCGGCATTACTGGAGAATATAACCACTTAAGTTATAAGATAGGTAAACCATCATGGTTGTTATCTGCAAATACCTTGTCTCAATACAATGATGCGCAATGTGTATTAATTGAAGATAACCGCTTAATCGCAGTCTTTTACTTACAAGACAATATTCGAGATGATGCTGCAAGCCTACTTGCCTACCTTAAAGTGCATAATATTGATACCATGATGATTTCTGGTGATAGTCAAGCAGGCTGTGATAAGGTCCAATCTGAACTTAAACTCAATACCATTCACAGTAATTTATCTGCACGCGATAAAATGAAAATCATCAAAACGAGGCAAAAAAAACACACTGTAGCTATGTTAGGTGATGGCGTTAATGATGCTCCCGTATTTGGCTCCGCACACGTATCAATAGCCATGGGAGGCGGTACTGATATTGCTAAAAATGGTGCTGATGTAATTTTATTAAATAATAAGCTTGGCACTGTAAAGACATTAAGAGATGTCGCTCAAAAAACGAAAACAGTTATTTGGCAAAACTATTTTTGGGCATTTGGCTATAATGCCATTATTTTACCTCTCGCCATTAGTGGCCATATAACACCTTACATGGCGGTTATAGGTATGTCAGCGAGTTCTATTCTAGTGATCAGTAATTCATTACGCCTTTTAAAATAAATTGAGAAGTCAATGAGCATAATCTACATACTAATTCCTATCGCCATACTGCTCACTGCAATTGGTATTTATATATTTTTCTGGGCAGTAAAAACAGAACAGTTTGATGATTTGGAAAAACAAGGTTTAAGCATTCTTTTTGATGAACAAGAAGAACTCCCCCCTGCAGAAGAAAATGATAAGTTAAGAAAAGAAAATAAAAATGGCTCTTGATTATTTCTCCGCATTTATCATTGGTATTATTGGATCAGGTCACTGTATTGGTATGTGTGGTGGCATAACCAGTATGCTAACAGCAGCATTACCACAGCAAAAATCAAGATCGAACCTCTTTTTTGTTATTTTATATAATACCGGTAGAATTTCATCTTATGCACTTCTTGGAGCTATTGTTGGCTATACAGGCTCTACTGCAGCGAGGAATATGGGAGTACCTCTCGCAGGACTACGTTTAATTGCTGCTCTATTTTTGATTTTTTTAGGTTTGTATTTAGGTCAATGGTTAATGTGGATTACCCGTATCGAACAGGTTGGTAAAACGCTTTGGAAAAAAATATCACCATTAAGTAAACATTTGATCCCTGTCAATAGCCCTACAAAAGCGCTTGGGCTAGGAGTTCTCTGGGGATGGCTGCCCTGCGGCTTAGTTTATTCGACACTTACATGGTCGATGGCAAGTGGCAACGCTACATCAGGCGCATTGATCATGGCATGTTTTGGTCTTGGTACCCTGCCTGCGTTAGTTTTAATGTCATTAAGTACAATAAGAATCAAACAATTAGTGAATAATAGCTTATTAAGAAAAACCCTTGCGCTGGCCATCATTATCTATGGAATTTACAGTTTAAAGATTGCATATCTTATGTTGTTCTAATATTATTCATAACATTAAATAGTTAATATCCGTACGAGTAGTTATGCTAAATAAACAATGCCAAGGGCAACAACATATTCACTGTCAAAATTGTAGTATCAGTGAGTTATGTATTCCTTTTTCATTAGATGAAAAAGAACTCAATACCTTAGATAGCATAATCGACAGGAAACGCCCTATACACAAAGGCGAGCAAATATTTCAAGATGGCGATAAAATGCAATCTTTATATGCTATTCGCTCTGGCACATTTAAAACATTTACAGTTAATGAGCAAGGTGAAGAACAAATCACTGGTTTCCATCTCGCTGGAGATTTATTAGGATTTGATTCAATCGCTACTGGCGAGCATCCAAGCTTTGCCAAGGCACTTGAAACCTCTATGGTCTGTGAAATCCCATATAATACTTTAGATGAATTGTCGAATACGATGCCAAAATTAAAAAAACAGATTTTGCGCATGATGAGTACAGAGATCCGCTCAGATCAAGAAATGCTAACATTGCTCAATAGAAAAAATGCAGAGCAGCGTTTAGCGACTTTTATCACAACTTTGGCAGCTAGATATTATGCCCGAGGTTTATCACCTGTAGAGTTTAGATTTTCAATGACACGCAGTGATATAGGTAACTACATTGGTCTGACTGTTGAAACAATTAGTCGTTTACTAAACCGTTTCCATAAAAATGATTTGATTCTGGTTGAAGGTAAACTTATTACTATTTTAAATAGTGAAAAACTAACCGAAACAGCTGCACTATAAATTCATTTTTTGAAAAACTGCATTGCTACTAACGATGAGTTATTAGCAATGTAAGCATTCTCCCCTTTATTTTCTCTTCGAGAAAAGTCGCAGTTAAATTGATTTAAAACAAATTAAAATTATCCCCTTTATTACATTATACTGATGAGTATAAATAAAAAATACTGGGGTAACCTATGGAACAATATCAAAAAATCCTTACCGTTATTGACCCTACGGTTGACGATCAAAAAGCATTAAAACGTGCTATTGAACTTGCTAAGAAGACAAAAGCGAGTATTACCGCTTTTTTGACTATTTTTGACTTTTCATATGAAATGACCACTATGTTGTCAAGTGACGAACGTGAAGTTATGCGTAAATCAGTTATTGATGACCGCTGTCAATGGCTAAACAAAATAGTCGATTCTATTGAACATCAATCTATTGTGATTAATTGTCAGGTGGTTTGGCATAATCGTCCTTTTGAGACCATTATCGAAAAAGTACTTAGTGAAGGTTATGATATTGTTATAAAAGGCACACACCAGCACGATAAGCTAAAATCAGTTATCTTCACGCCAACGGATTGGCATATATTACGGAAATGCCCTTGTCCTGTGTTACTGGTCAAAGAGCATAATTGGCCGGCACAAGGTAATATTGTTGCTGCAATTAATGTCGGTAGTGATGAAGATGAACACATTTCTTTAAATACAAAAATTACAGAACAAGCTATTAGTTTAGCAAATACAATTGATGCTAATGTGCATTTAGTTAATTCTTACCCTGGTACTCCTGTTAATATTGCTATTGAAATACCTGAATTTAATTCCACTGAATATAATGACACGATGTTTAAACATCATCAGCAGGCCATGATTGAACATGTAAAAAAATATGAAGTAGAGCAAAGTCATACTCATATTAAGGAGGGTCTACCTGAAGATGTGATTCAGGCATTATCTGTTGAACTAGATGCAGAGCTTGTAATTCTTGGTACTATTGGCAGAACGGGGTTATCTGCCGCGTTGATTGGTAATACCGCCGAACATGTGATTGATCGGCTTAATTGTGATGTTTTAGCACTTAAACCTGACGGCTATACTTCTCCACTAGCCAAATAGTGTGAAAGCTATCAACGCCTATGTACCATTGCTATAATTTGAGTCGAATAATTTGAAGAATATTCGACTCTAACTTCTTTAACTTCTTTAACTATCTGAGTTTAACTAAAGATTTCAATCGCACATAAAGTTAAGTCGTCAAATAGAACATCTGTTTCAGCGAATAATGTTAATGCGTCTGCAACATCGTCAACTACACAGTGCGGGCATTTATCAGCCTCTTGTAACACGGCTTCTAGACGGTCAAAACCAAATTCTTCCTGAGCCGGAGAGCGTGTTTCTAATACAACATCGGTATAAACAAAAATAATATCATGAGGCTGTAAGTAGATATCATGGTTTGTCCATTGATATTCTTTTAAAACGCCTATTGGAATGTCTTCAGCTTGATCTAATCGTATAAGCTCGTTTCCTCGTTTAATATAACCATGAGGGTGCCCTGCACAAGCGTATCTAAGCCTTCTTAGTTCTGGATCATAGGTAAGAGCAATGACGGTAATAAACTTACCACGATTTTTACGAGTAAAAAAATGGGTATTAACGTAATCTAAAACGGCTGCCGGAGGCTCATCATCTTCATCTTGTAATTTAAATGTTCGTAAAATAGCATCTAACATCGCCGCTTCTACAGCTGCGCTCGGTCCATGCCCAGTTACATCAGCAATAATTGCGCCGAAAAAGTGAGGTTCTGTTTTATCTTTATCATCACTCAAACTACCAATATCAAAATAATCCCCTCCTGCTTCTTTATATACCTGATATTTAAAGGCGAGTTCAATACCAGGTATTTCTGTTCCCGCTTCAGGAAGTAACAGATGTTGTAAGCGTGAGATTTCTTTTAATTCTTGCTCTCGCCAATTCGTTACGGCTTCTAATTCTTTTTTTTCCGCTGCACGCGCCAAATCCACCATTGCAAAATTAGCCAATAAAGACAACTTTTCCAAAGTAGGTAAATTTAATTCAATGTCATGATCAATAACCAAAATCCAACGTTCAATATGCAAGTCTAATAATATCGGTAAAACAATAATATGCTGATGTTTTGCTAACTTATCTTGAAAAAGTGATGAGCAATCACTTTTATTGATAATGAATGGAGCCGTGATGTTTTTCCATTCTTCAATAAACTCCCCATGATAAACGCGCAGCTCATTGGTTGGATTCAAAAATTCTACAGCATTATAGATAGGACAATAATCATCATGACAATAGTTAGATATCTGAAAATAATTGTTATCCAACTTCAAACAATTAACCATAGCTAAAGAACATTCTCCAAGTTCACTATTGAGAATATTCTTTAGAAACGCAATTGCATTTGCATGTTTATCTACTTGTCTTAACTTTATCAATTGGCTCAACTAAACAACCTCATTTACTTTATAAATTGGACTATTTGGCTAGTTTTTTAGCTAAAACCTTATTTAAGTTTTCCAATCCACCTTTTTTAAGTGTGGACTTATAATCATTTATGTAAGTACTAACCATTGAAACTCCCTCAGCAGAAAAATCATAAATTTTCCATAAGTCTTTGCGAAAAATTAATTTAAACGTAACGGGAATTTTCTTATTTTTCATCACAATATGGGTTTTGATTTTAGCGTACTTTTTCTTTTTGATATCTTCTTTTAGATATTCAACTTCTTCATTGTTATATTCATTTAGCAAGGCAAAATAAGTATTAACGACAACTTGAGTAAATAAACCAATAAATTCTTTCTTTTGTTCACGTGTAGCTTTTTTCCAATACCGAGATACCACTCGTTGCGAAAGTACCTGCAGGTCAATTTTTTCTTTTACGACTTCAACAATCAATGCTTTTTTATTAGCCTCTGCAAGGGTTTTATTACTTGCAATAACCAATAAACGATCAACGGCAGAGCGTAATGCTTCTGTTGGTGTAACAGGTTCTGCTATGGCCGTAAAAGCGAACAGTGAAAATAATAACGCTATAAATTTATTCTTCATTTTAATACTCTTGTTAATGCACGTTTAATCTAAAACTTATTCACTTTCGTCTTCAGAACTGAAAATGTATTTGCTCACCAATTCCTCAATACTAATCGCTGGTTCTGTCTCAATAATTTCGTCACCTGATTTTAGTATCTCATCAGCAGCACCGGGAGATATTTTAACAAATTTATCACCAATAATACCTGCAGTTCTTATAGAAGCGATAGTATCTTCAGCCAAAATCACATCATCTTCAAAGGTGAACGTTGCAACAGACTCAAAACTTTCTTTGTCCAACGTAATATCTGTCACTTTACCAACTTTAACGCCAGCAATTTCAATAAAGGCTCCTTTTTTCAGTCCTGAGCTATTATCAAAGCGCGCAATAAGACGATAATTATTTTCTGAATAACCATTGATACCAGCAATAGTCACTGATAGATAAGCCATTGCTGCCATACCTAAGATAATAAAAAGACCAACAATAAAATTTACATTCATATTTTTCATTATAAAAATTCCAAATTACAACATCAGCGAACTAACAATGTAGTCAACAAATAACATCAATAAAGCACTTAATACAACCGCTTGCGTAGTGGCGTTACTAACCCCTTCGGCGCCCGAAAACTTTTGTTCAATATGAAGAAAGAAGCCTTTGGCCATACAAACCCACATGATCAATAAACCAAAAAGCGTGGATTTCACGATCCCCATCCATACATCATTCCACAAAATCGTATCAGCCATACCAACCAAATATGCACCGTCACTGACACCATGAATGAGCACACCAACTACATATCCACCGCCAATTCCAAAGACATCAAACATTGCAGTCAACAACGGCACTGAAATAAGCCCAGCTAAAAGTCTCGGTAATACCACGTAATGATAAGAATCAATGGCCATGCAATCTAAAGCATCAAATTGTTGCTCATTGCGCATAATACCTATTTCAGCACAAGTGGCAGAGCCAACTCGAGCAATAATCATTAAAGCAGCCATTACAGGGCCCAGCTCACGAATTAAACTCATAGCTACAGCGGCGCCTAGTAACTCAACTGAGCCAAATCGTATAAGAGTGTCGTAAAACTGCAAGGCAATAACCATACCTGTAAAGACACCAGAAATTAAGATCAATGGCACCGTTCTCGCGCCAATAAAATGCAAATGTTTTATCACTTCTTGTAGAGGGAAACGAAACAACCATAACCTTGAAATTGTTTTGCCCAAAAAGACGGCCAATCGTCCTGCAGACTCAACGGTGCTAATCGCGTTTTTACCCATTTTTTCAATCATAGCGCTTAATCGACTCAACATATTAATTTTGTCCGGTAGTTAATCTTTGTATATATTGCTCTGCATCAACTACGTCATTCCTAGGTCTTCGATTAATTAAATTTTGAATACGTTCATCACTACTTTGCTTTATTTCATCAACGGTTCCGGTCATAACAACTTCACCATCAAATAACACTGTAATTTTATCGGCAATTTTGAAAGCACTTTCTAGCTCATGCGTTACCACAACAATAGTCATGTTCATGGAATCTCTAAGTTTTAAAATAAGTTCATCAAGCTCCACTGCAGTAACGGGATCCAATCCTGCTGAAGGTTCATCGAAAAAGAGTAACTTGGGGTCCATTATCACCGCACGAGCCAAACCAGCCCTTTTTAGCATCCCGCCAGAAAGCTCTGATGGCATCAAATTTTCAAAGCCAGCTAGGTTCATTAACTCCAATTTAAGACGTGTCATAATATCAATTGTATTATCATCTAACTCAGTATGATGCTTAAGTGGTAATTTTATATTTTCACCAACAGTCATAGAACTAAACAGAGCGCCACCTTGAAAAGCAACACCCATTTTCTGTCTTAATTTCGTTAAGTCTTTTCGATTAGCCTTAAGTAGATCTAATTCATCTATCTTTATTGTACCTGATGTCGGTTTTAATAAGGCTAACATATGATTGAGTAGCGTACTTTTACCTGAGCCACTACCGCCCATAATAACGCGGATTTCTCCTTTTTTTACAGAAAAATCAACATTATTTAAAATTTGACGCTCACCATAATGGCTAACTAATTTTTTAACCTCAATAATATTTTCAGTTGCTAAAACCATTGCTTATTCTCTGATATCATCTAAGAGGTCAACCATAGGGAAAACTTTATTTAAATTAGTTAATTCAAGAACTTGTAATGGAGCTCCTGTTGCCGCAATAATCGTTAATGTCAGTGCATTATTTTTAGCGTAATTAAATGCTTCTACTAATGTGGCGATACCAGAGCTGTCGATATAACTTAACTCTGAAAAGTTAACCAACACTGAGCTACCTTTTTTTAATATGGCTAACAACTGTTTACGGACCTGAGGAGAATTATGTAAATCCACCTCCCCCGTTAGTGCTAATACTTTATAATGTAAATGTGTAGTTTGTGAATAAGACATAGTTTTAACCTTGAGGTAAACGTTTTTTTAATTCTAATTTGTTGCCAACGGGATCAGATAGGGAAATTAGCTGTACGGAGTCCATTGCTTTATGAATAAGTTTCAAGCCGAGGCCACCTGGTTCAGTGAGTTTGTTATCTTTAACTTCTATACAAGATTGTTTTACGCAATGGGCATAATCAGTTAAAAAGAAGATAGCTTCAGTTTCACTTTGATAAACCTCAAGGTCTATTCGCCCTGATTTATCGCCGCAATACGCATAACGAATGATATTGGTGCACGCTTCATCAATTGCAAGGGTAAGCAAGTTAATTTCTGACTCAACAAACCCCATTTTCTGACATGCACATCGAACTACACTTCTGATCTCAGAAAGTTCATTTGTACAAGCTTTATAATGTTCACATCGGACAAGTTTCATACTGTGTACTTTTTTAGATCGTTAGCTGATATTAGCACTACTAATATATATTGCTATCATAATCAGTAATCTCATTCTTATTAAGTTCATGATCTTGTTGTGCTTAAGATCAATAAACCAAGCCATGGGCTCATGTTTTAGACCAAACCTAGCCACCTCCCCCATAGAGCAAGGTGCTCGATTGACTAATAGCTAGCTATAAGGATTTAGGGCAACATTGATAGTAGTTAACAGTTGACTGTGAGGTTTATATCACCAATTCAACCATAATACCAACAGATAAAGTATCAGCTCGATATTACTTTACATACACTGGCAGTTACCTCTCTTTAAAAATTATCAACAATCAAATGAATTAAAAAACGAATAATCATAGATGACAAAAGAAGATGTAATTAAATTTTGAGTTTTGAGTTTTGAGTTTTGAGTTTTGAGTTTTGAGTTTTGAATATGTAATTAAGTACGAGGAATTTGTTTAGGCAATAAATAAATTCGGAAAGTAAATTACTTTACTTAGCAGCAATATTTTCTCACTTACTGGCTATAAATATATCTATAACTTTGAGGGTTATGCTTAAATCGAGGTTTTCTATGAATTTGAAAAATGTGGCGGAGTGGACGGGACTCGAACCCGCGACCCCCGGCGTGACAGGCCGGTATTCTAACCAACTGAACTACCACTCCGCTATATTTTTCTTTTACCTTATCACGGTATCAAACCGTTGCAACAAATGTGGCGGAGTGGACGGGACTCGAACCCGCGACCCCCGGCGTGACAGGCCGGTATTCTAACCAACTGAACTACCACTCCGCTATATTTGCTTTCTCGAGTATTCTCATTAGTCATAATGAACGGGACTCGAACCCGGTGTTTTAACAAATGTGGCGGAGTGGACGGGACTCGAACCCGCGACCCCCGGCGTGACAGGCCGGTATTCTAACCAACTGAACTACCACTCCGCTATATTTGCTTTTTGAGTTTTTATCAGGCCTCAAACCTTAGATTAATTGGCGGAGTGGACGGGACTCGAACCCGCGACCCCCGGCGTGACAGGCCGGTATTCTAACCAACTGAACTACCACTCCACACATTAATCGCTGCAAACAACAACTCGTTGAATGCGGCGGAGATAATACGGTTATGAAGAGTTGCAGTCAACCCCTTTTTACATATAATTTTTCGTATGCACATTTGCTGAACAATACGCCGTAAAACCAAGCAATTCTAACGTATTCATGTGATGTTTTTAGCTTTTTGCTGCTTTGGATTTACGTTTAACACGTATAAAGTAAAAGACTAACGCTCCAAGGATGATCACACTATTACCAATAGCAATAATTATCATCATTTCTTTTTGTTCAATTTCTTGTTGCGCTAAATTTTTTTGCCTTTGTGTTTCCAATTCTTGCTGCAAAGCTATTTCTCGTTCTTTAGCCAATTCTTTCAGCGATTTTTTCTTTTCTGATTTTCCCTCAGAGACAAAATTCTCATCAGGCCTTTCCGCATTAAAGACAAACTCAGGTATAACTAAACGAAACTCCCTACCATTAATTGTTTTACCAAACACACTAACGTTAATACGGTGAATACCCGGTTCGGTATATCGAATATCTTGCATTCGCTTTTCCCCTTTCCCTTCCATAATAGAGAATGGTTCTTCTTGTCTATCAGGGTAAGTAACCTTTCCTTGTAATATAATACTGTCAGGATCAACAAAAGTAGGGTCTATATTAAAATGAACAAGATGTTTCACTTCTTCATCAATGCTAGCATCTACAACTATTTTCAACGGCGAATGTTGCAAAATGATTGCTTTTTGACGTAACTCTCTTGTTGCCATGGGCATTTTTACCTTATAAATAGGTAACCATTCCCCTGGCGCAAAATCTAACTCAAATTCCCCAGTATAAACACCATCATTTGCATACTCATCTAATTCATGACCATCATCACGAAATGTTGTTAACTTTACCGGCTCTGCACCAAAATTATCGTATTCAGAATTATTAGAGCTGAAGAAATCAACATCCAAATTAACGACCTCACGAAAAGCGGGATCGTTAAGTGCTTTATCACCATTAACAAGCGTACCTGTTACTTTAATTGTTTCTCCCACAAGTACAATATCCGGTAATGGATCAACAATAATTCTAACATCTGAAACTACTAGTATTTGGCTACCCGGTAAAATATCTCCAATTGCCTGCCAAGGGCCAGGCATCGGTTTCTTTATTTTGATCATGTCAAAAGTTCGATCGTCAAACCACTCAACTTTATCTTTTGGCAAGCTATTAATTTTAAGCTTACTACCGTCGGGACGCACTAATATAATTGGAGGAGTTCCACTTTTTCGATAAAAAACCAACTTAATTTCATCAAGTTGGGCGTCAATTCTAAAGCGATTATCAAAATAAGGTATCTGATTCGTAACATTGTCGGATTCATAGAATTTGACAACAGGTGTTTCACTATATGCCATGGTCATCAGAGAACAACCTGATAATGACATGAATACCATGCACTTAAATTGAGTTGTAACTTTCTTAATATTTAAACGCACAAAAATTGAATTTATTGCCATATAGGCGTGCTCCCTTTTTCTTTAACAATAGCTAATCGTTTTTCATGTTCTATCATTTCATCGACAGAAGCCTTAATAACCATTAGTTTATTTCTGTTAGATGGTATTCTCCTAATCGCAGTTTGATCCTCACCATTCCCTTCCCCTACATTTAAATTCAATGCTTCTTGTTTGCGTGTCATTTCAATATAAACAAAAGCAAGAAGCTGGGCATCAATTAATGCCCCGTGATATGTTCTATCGACCAATTTATCTACTTTGTAAAAACGGGCTAAATAATCAAGGGTTTTAGGAGAGCCAAATTCATCTTTAGATACCTTTAAAGTATCTAAAATAGTACAGATGTCATTGGTCATTGGCAGACCTCTTCTCATCATCGCAAACTCATGGTCCATAAAACCGACGTCAAATTTTGCGTTATGAATAACTAATTCAGCACCTTTGATAAATTCAATAAAATCGTTAGCAACTTGTGAGAAAACAGGTTTATCACTTAAAAACTCATCTGTTAAACCATGAATATTAATAACTTCTTGATCCATTTGAAATGGATTGCCATTAATTGTTGGTTTAATATAGACGTGAAAATTTCGTCCCGTAAGTTGGCGGTTAATCATTTCTACACAACCAATCTCAACAATACGGTGGCCTTCCTTTGGGTTGATACCTGTTGTTTCAGTATCTAAAATAATTAATCTTTCATCTTGTTTTTCTATATTCACAATACAAACCTTGTTTAATATACTGGTAACATTATTTTTCAGGAAGCTTTTCTGGAAACTCACCAATATTCAATCTGATTTTTTGGCTTTTATAAAGAAAAGTTACAAATGCGATAGTAACGATGACATAAGTTAATAATAAATTGAGCGAGATTATTTGCCAATAAAAACAACCTATAAAGCTAATAATTAGATCAAAGCAGAGTACAACCACTAAAATTTTTCTACAATGTCGCCAACATATTTTAACCCATTGAGGCGCTTCGGGTTTACGTAAGGCTATAATTAACAACATGAACAAACCAATAACACCCGACAATAAACTTAAATAAAACATCGATGTCTGTGGGTATATCATTTGAATAGTACTCACTCTATCTTGCATATTTGTCACAGAAATTAGCCAAACAATATAGCCACGCAAAACAAATAGTAAGAGTAAATAAATACCTTTAGATATCTTCAGACAATCAAATTTGTCAAAGTCATTAATAGAATAATCAGCGTATAATTCTCTAGACATCAGGAAACCTTGCTGCTCTTTCAATTTCTAAATGACGCTGTCCCTCGGTAATAGCTCTAACGGCTTTCGAATTAAATTCTCGGTTAAATAAAGTATAAACAACAAAAACACTCGCAAAAATAAAAAGAGCGGGATGAAAAAACCAACACATGGCCGCAATAGAAAAATAATATGAGCGTAAACCATAATTATATGAATGGGCCGCTTGGTCTTGCACGATGGCCATTTGCTTCGCATAACCGTGAAGATTTTTATTAAGGCCACTTAAATCGACTGGTGCTGCACCAATCATAACATTCAAAAAACCATATTGACGCATAGACCAAGTGAACTGAAAAAAAGCGAGAACAAAAATAAAAGTTAAGAGTCCCAATTTAAGTTGTAGCATAGCTGCGATTGGAGATTCAGCATAGGGAATAGAAGAAATAACAAGTTCGAGTCGTTCTACTTGTGCAAATAATGTTAGGACCCCTGCCAATACCAAGAGTGTTGTTGAGGCAAAAAAGGCGATATTTCGTTCGAGATTAGCCAATAACGATGCTTCACCAACACGAAGGTCTTTAGTCATGACCTCATACATCCAATGAATTCGATGTTGGTGCAAACAACGAGCAATGCAATTTGTATTTTTTGCTTTGCGACGCGAAAACCACGTATAACCTATCCAACAAAGTATAAAGCAAAAAAGGGCCAAAACATCTAAAAATGAAGATGACATAACGGTTATTAAAGTAGTGAAACGAGTTTGTTATTATGCAATAGATACCTATAACATTCGAGATAAAAATGGTGAGACCTGACAACTGAATATATTGCACAGATAAAGTAATTTAAATATTAAAATATATACTAACCTCATTAAATCAAGTAAATGTTGTGTTAACTGTCTATTTTTGTAACAATTTACACATAATGAGGTCAAATATCGTTCTCCTCAATAAAATATTAAAAATAAAAAATTAAAACTCGGAGAGCCAATGTACTTGCTAAGGATCAGCTTTATATTTATAACAGCTGTATTTTTCTACACAAATCCAACTTCTGTCATTGCAAAAACCCAACCAAGCATTAGCCAATTAAGTATTCCCTACAGTGAAAATAATGCAATAATTGATGGTGAAATAAATGATAAACTATGGGAAGACGCCCTTGTTATTCCACTAACGATAGTCAATGATCCACTTAATAATGAAAAAAGTCCTGTCGATACACAAGCAAAAATTATTGAGAACGGAAAATTCATTTATATTGCCTTTATAGCTCAAGACCCTCACCCTGAAGATATACAAGGTTTTCTTGCTGATCGAGACACGACTTGGGGTGAAGATCTCGTTGGTATTAAGCTCGATACATTCAATAGCAGACAATTAAATTATAACTTTTTTGTAAATCCTTTTGGTGTACAAAATGATTCAATTGCTAACGAAGTTACAGGTGAGACAAATAACCTCTGGGATGGTATTTGGCAATCTTATGGAAAAAAAACGGCCACAGGCTATCAAGTGGAAATCGCTATCCCATATCATATTCTTAATTTTGATGAAAACAATGACGTTAAAACTTGGGCAATTGAATTAGTTAGGCTCTACCCAAGAGATGATCGCCTTCGTATCTCTCATATAGCACTCGATCGAAATAACGCTTGTTGGGTTTGTCAAATGCCCGAAATATCGGGTTTTAAGCATGCAGAAATAGGTAAGAATATATTACTGACGCCTGCGGTTGTTGCAAGCAATGATCAAACACGTGATATTTATACACCTAGTGATAGTTGGCATAAAACTGACGATGTCGATGCGGGTTTAGACCTTCGTTGGGGACCTAATGCCAATACGCTACTCAATATGACATTAAACCCTGATTTTTCAACTGTAGAATCTGATAGTGGTCAATTAAGTATTAATAAAACATTTTCGCTCTATTATGATGAAAAGCGTAGTTTTTTCCTAGAAAATTCAGATTACTTTAGTAGTAATTATAATCTAGTTTATACCCGCAATATTGCAGACCCTGATTATGGGGTCAAATTAACCGGTCGTGATAGTAAGCACAGCTACGGAATATTTATCACCAACGATACTGAAACTAACTTTATTGTTCCAGGGAATATCAGCAATAGCATTGCTAGTTTAAATAAAAAAAGCCACGCCGGTGCAATCAATTACCGTTACAATTATAGTGACAGTTTGTCCCTAGGTGTAATTTCAACATTACGAACAGCTGACGATTACCATAATATTGTTGCTGGCTTTGATGCCAAGTATCGATTAAATGATTCAAACAGCTTAACAGCGCAAGTTCTACAATCAAATACACAATACCCTGATGAACTATATCGTGACTTTTGTCAATCAGATGCTTGTAATTTTACTGAACAAGCCCACAGAACAAACATTGAAAATACATTTTCAGGTCAAGCTTTTAAAATAGAATTTGAACATGAGTCCGAATATTGGGAAATTAATGTAGAACATCAACAAATTAATGATTTATTTCGAGCTGATTTAGGTTTTATGACCAAAACAGATTTTCAAGAAAATACACTTCGTATAGATCGCTTATTTTATGGTGATAAAGACTCTTTATGGCAAGAAATCACACTTAAAGGCGATTGGACTCTTCAGCAAAATGAGGCTGGGGACATACTAAAGCGCTCTTTATCAACTGGCTTTGAAATAACAGGACCAATGTTATCACTTCTTAGTATTAGTTATAATAAAGATACAAAAGTTGGCTTAAGGCATGACAAATCAAATATAGATATCAATGACAATACCGATCTATTTGATGAGTCACTTGCAGATATTTATGCAGAAATTCAACCTACTGCCCATATATTCTCAGGCGTAGGGGTTAAGGCTGGTGATAGAATAGACTATAGCAATAATCGTCTAGGAAAGTATCAAGAAGTGTATACCTATATACAAGTTCATGCTTCTGATCATTTATTCATAGACCTTTATCATACTCGTAGTACATTAGATGCGGATAATGATGAAGTCTATTCAGCAAATTTAACTGATTTACGTATTTCCTATCAATTTGATGTACAAAGCTATTTAAAGTTAAGTTTGGTTTATAGTGATGTTGATATAAATCCCGATAATAATCCGCTTATGGACAGCTCACAGAAAAATAAATACTTATCAACACAGCTAATATATGCCTATAAACTTAATCCTCAAACGGTATTCTTTTTAGGTTATTCCGACAATAGCTATCAGGATGATTATTTGGGTAGTTTAAAACAAGAGCAAAAAACATTTTTCACCAAGATAAGTTATGCCTGGATGCCATAAGTCATTTATGTATCACAGTGTTTTTTATATTTGAACTAAAAAACAACTTATTAATTTTATACATATAAGATATAACTAAATATCACTTCTATTTTTGTGATAACGATATAATCTTAATAAATATACAGAAGTGATCTATTAGCGCTACACTATAGAATAATAATTATTTCTCATAAAAATTAAAGTGAATTATCTTTAGTATAATACATACTATCTTCACTTCATTAATGTACCCTTTATAAAAAATCATAGGATATTACGATGTCAACAATATTTGAAGACAACTCTACCGCTATCGGTAACACCCCATTAGTTAAACTTAACCGTGTCACAAGTGGTAACGTATATGCCAAAATAGAAGCAAGAAATCCAAGTTTTAGTGTTAAATGTCGTATCGGCGCTAACATGATTTGGGATGCAGAAAAGAAAGGCCTTTTAACCACAGGAAAGAGTATTGTTGAACCAACTAGTGGTAACACTGGTATTGCTTTAGCCTTTGTTGCTGCTGCCCGAGGATATAGCATTACATTAACGATGCCTAATACTATGAGTTTGGAACGCAGAAAATTATTAATTGCACTCGGTGCCAACGTTGAATTAACTGACGGTGCAAAAGGCATGAATGGTGCAATTGCTAAAGCACAAGAAATAAAAGATGCGGATCCTGAAAACGTCGTGTTATTAGGTCAGTTTGATAATCCAGCAAATCCTGAAATTCATGAAAAAACTACTGGACCTGAAATTTGGAATGATACTGAAGGCAGTGTTGATATTTTTGTCGCTGGTGTAGGTACAGGCGGAACAATTACTGGCGTTAGTCGCTATCTTAAAAAGGTTGCTGATAAAAAGATCATATCTGTTGCAGTTGAGCCTGTAGATTCTCCGGTTATTACTCAAAAACTAGCAGGTGAAGAATTAACACCTGGTCCACATAAGATTCAAGGTATTGGTGCTGGATTTATTCCAGGAAACTTAGACTTGAGCATTGTTGACGCTGTGGAGCAAGTCTCTAATGATGACGCGATGGCGATGGCACACCGTTTAATGAAGGAAGAAGGTATATTGGCTGGTATTTCATCTGGTGCAGCAGTCGTTGCCGCGAAACGCTTGGCTGAAAAACCTGAAAATGAAGGTAAAAATATCGTCGTTGTTCTGCCAAGTTCTGCCGAACGTTATTTATCTAGCGCCTTATTTAGTGATTCATTTTCTGACAAAGAGCTAGTTCAATAATAATAGTCTATTGATATACCTGCTCTATTTCATATGCAGCTTAAAACAAGTGGTGAAAGGTGTACCTACATTACATTGATTAAAGATAGTTGTTATTCTATTGTTGAAATCAATTAAGTAGGAAATGACACTGTTTGGGCTTGATCATAGAGGCCAGGTTAGCAATGACATCCTGAAGTGAAGCGGCGATATATAAAAGTGTTGCTAATATAGACATTTAAAGACTGTAGATATATATTTGCTAAAGGCGCTAATTGCGCCTTTTTTATTGTTTGAAAAATAGCTAGGGTATAAGATGCCTAAAAGTCGTTCCTATTCTTCGTTTTCTAAGGGTAATATGAGTATTTTTAAATACATGATTCTTGCAATCGCCATTTCAATGATGGGATGTAGTGATGGTGAAGAATCTATCACTTCAATTGACAATCCTGAGCTGGTTACTATTGCTTTTTTTAATGCGATATATAATGAAAAGAATCTTGAAAAAGCAGCGAGTGTTTGTAGTCCTAAACTCGCAAGAATACTTTTACACTATAAATCATCAAAAGCCGTTGGTCGCCACATGTTTAATATGTCATATGACAAGGTCGAAATTTCACCTGAAGATAGTGGTGTAAAAGTACGAGAACAATTTAAAGATGCGGCAATTATTATCGTATATTTTGATGGAATGTATTTGGATGAACGAAAAAAAGATGTAAAACGTCTATATTTAGTACAAAATGATGGTAAATGGGTGATAGAGAAATTTCTTAAGGATCCCTTTTAACTGCCGTTATAGTAAGAACCGAGCGATACGACACAAGGAGTGGTTATGGTTATCATGGATGAATATATACTGGAATCGATATTTAGTTTTATTATTGTTTTACCCGCTATTTTTTTTGGTTATTTAATTTTGTTCAAAAAACAAAATAATTTAACTTCACCTTGGAAAAATTCCCGCCCATCTGCCCCCGACTATTTTGGCCTCATAATAGGTTATAGCTTATTTATTATGGCTATCGGCATAATATTAACCGCGATAGTACAAGCAATAATTAAGACTTATTTAATACGCTATATGTTTATTTTTGTTTTTATTCCAATTATTGCTTATAGCTATGCAATGCTGAAATACGGCAGAAACTAGTATTACATTCTGACAACAATAGGAATTGTTTGATATGGGATAAATTAATATCAATCTAACCATCGATTCTGGCAAACGTATTAGACACCCTATTATCCTAGAGGTTTCTCCTTAGTTCGATAGCTTTTAACAATCCTTTCAAATACATTATCATGTCTGATAGCGTGCACTAAAATGTTCAAAACCATCATTTTGACTAAATTAACAAACAATATTTGGTTAATTTATCACCCCGTCCAATAAAAACATTGCACCTATTTTTTGAAATATGATCTTACCCGTTCTATTGATTACAATACCTATCGCTATTTTTATCATTTTTCTCCTCCGTTTGATATAATCGCTTTTTATATCAAATTTTCGATACATATATTACAGGTATCCCCATGTCAGAACAGCTTGCTATTGTTGAAATATCATTTCAACCGATTGAATTATGTAAATTACTTAAAATTGCCAATATGGTTTCGGGTGGTGGTGAAGCGAAAATTGTGATCAGTGAAGGTTATGTATTACTCAATGGAGATGTTGAATTCCAAAAAAGAAAAAAAATTTACGACCAAGATATTATTGAATTTAACGGCGAACTAATTAAAGTTAGCTGTACTTCATCAAAAAAGAAACCTAAAAACACGACAAACAATCACACGGCAGATATAAAAAAACATGAAAAATCTACAGTATTACAGCAACCTGAAATAAAACTGACCAAGGAGCGAAACAGCAAAAGGAAACCTATTTCTTTCTAACAATTAACTTATTAATTTTACGGTGTTTTTAATTACCGCCGTCGACATTTAACGATAGAAAGGCGGAGAATATGCTAACTTCTCCACTAGAACAGCAAAACTTCCTCATTGACGAATAGCAATTATTGGCTAAAAGTAAATGATGCAAAAAATAGATAAAAGCTTTTAATTACAAACTAGAGTTTTTTCTGCCAAAACACAGCTTTTCCCATTTTTGGATCAAGTTCATACCCCGAAAAGCCAATACTTTGATAGGCACTTTGAGCCACTATATTTCCTTCCAAAACTTCTAGTGTTAGCTTACAACACCCCCTTGAAATCGCTATTTCTTCGACTTTTTCAAACATTAATTTTGATAAACCTTTACCTCTATACTCTTTGGAAATACAAACATCATGGATATTTACAAGAGGTTTAGCACTAAAAGTTGAGAAACCTTCAACACAATTTATAATCCCCGCAGGACACTTATTTACATAACATAAAACTGTAAATACATTGCTTTGCTTTTTTAACGTATTTACTAGATTCATTTGTACAAAATTAGATAAAGGCTCGCCTCCCCCCATGGGATCTTCAGCATATTTATTTAATAAGAAAACCAAATCCTGCCCATGTTGTTCATTAAAATAATCCGCTTGTATTAGTTCAATATTCATATTTACCTATTAAGTTTCATTAAATTTATTAAGAGCAGTATGCCTTTTATATAGAGCTTACTATACTTACAACTATGAATGAAATTAATCCCTTATGTCACTATCAAGATCCAAAAAAACATACCTGCCCCAATGATGCAACAGAGAGTGGTTTTTGTTATTGGCATGATACATCGATAGACAAATCTGGAGAAGAAGTAAAAACCAAACTTCAAAACTATGCTAATAGTGGCGGATTTCTACGTGGAATATGCTTGAAAAAAGCAGACTTGCAGAGTATAGATCTTGTTAAACATCATTCTAAAACGGGCTATGACTTTTCATATGCTGATTGTTATCGTGCAAATTTTAAATACGCACACTTATTTAATATCAATTTAGCCCATGCAAGTCTAATGAAAGCTGATTTAACGCATGCTAATCTAAATTGTGCAAACTTGAAAAAAGTAAACTTGCTTGGGGTAAAATGGAAAGATTGTAAAATTGAAAACATTCAAATTGGAAAATCATTAAAGCAAGAGTTTCTGGCAAGAAAGGCTGTCAAAAAAGGAAAGTATGAAGTCGCAAAAGACTACTTTGAACAAGCAGAAGAAGTGTATCGTGATTTACGCAAACATACTGAACATGCGGGTATATTTAGACTTTCTGGCGGACTCATCCAAAAAGAATTAACCATGAGGCGAATGCAATTACCTAAGATTAGCATCAAACGTTTCACATCAAAATTTGTTGATTTATTTTGTGGTTATGGCGAAGCACCACTTCGTATCATTGGCATATCAATATTAATCATTCTTATATGCGCGATATTGTATACGTTTACTGGTCTAAACTATCAAGGAACCATTCTCGCCTATAGCAATACTCAGTCTATGGAACAAAATTTCAATTTTTTTCTTTCATGTATTTATTATTCGGTAGTTACCTTTACCACGCTAGGTTACGGAGACTTTACTCCCATAGGATTATCAAGAGCGATTGCCGCTTTTGAAGCTTTTACTGGAAGCTTTACTTTGGCACTATTTGTAGTAGTTTTTGTAAAAAAGATGACAAGGTGATAATTTATTTAAATATCTGTATATAGGGATAAATAATAGCTAAACACACTTTATATATATCAACCGTTTATATTTAAAATCCATCACTCTACATGATATTCTGAACATGTTATTTTTCTATGTAGCGTAGTGATAAGTAGCCTCTTCAATTTATTTTCAATAAACGTTTTGATTAAACTTGTATTGCTGAATATTTATGCAAAGATTAAATAAGATGCTGAAAATAAGACACACTTATGAAGCCTTTTCCGAAATTGTTATTCCTTATTTTGATTATTTACAATCCTTCGTATGCTAATCAGATAAAGTCAGAATTTGAATATAAAGAATCCATAATTAAAAGCCACCAAAGTATATTATTCGAGTTTTCACAATCTCCGATTGTTATATCCTCCTTGATCGAGGCAAATAAAAATAACCTCGGTATTGTGGAAATAATGCAATTGGATGCCAATTGGCAGTTAAATAGAGAGCTACAAACGTCTGTGATGATAAACCCCATTACAACAAAAATAACAGAATTAATAGAAAATAAAAGTTTAAACATTGCAGAAATGATGGTGCTTGATATTAATGGCGTAGTTATCGCAGTTTTTCCTAAGCCAACCGATTATTGGCAGGGGGATGAAGACAAGTTTCAACAGCCTATTCATCTAAATGGAGACTATGTTGGCCCAACGAAATGGGATACAAGTTCTCAGACTTACTCCTTTTTTTATAGCATATTAATTAGAGACGAAAATAAAAAAATTATTGGTGTATTGGCAACGGGGCTAGATGTAACCAAGGAGTATTTAAATAATCTACAAAAAAAATAACCGAGCAATTAGCTAGACGAAAAATTCCTAAATTGTAAACTCAGAAAATAGAACTTTTGTTTTTTATACTTCTTTTGAAAAATCCCTAAAAAAATAGTGCAGCTTGAACGTCTTGATGTGATCATTTATTCTAAATTGATCATACAATGATTAACATTGACCAATACAAAAATTTGAATCAAGTTTATTCAAACGTTATTACTCTCTACTTTTTAATTTAAATGAGAATATATGTTTGAATTTTAATTGATTTTTCAGCCATGCCAAAACGGCTATAACGTTAATTTATTTTTAGGCAAACATTTTGAAATACTCCTTGAGATTACTATCTACTATCTTTTTTGGTTCTCATTTTTATGGTTATACCGCTGATATAAATAATTCATTACTTTTACCCGAAGCCGTTAGTAATAACGCTGTAACTCAAGTAATCGCTAATAATAAACATTATTTACTCTCCTTTTCTGGTATTTCAAGCAACAAAACTCACGCTGATGTACATAATAAAATGTATATTTTTGACGTTGCAAACAATAGTTGGTCGCAGGGAAAGTCTGTTCCTATCGCACAACCTGTTAATGGTTTGGTTGGTCGTTTGGCGAGTATTGCCACGGCTATTGATGATACTGCCTATATTTTTGGCGGTTACACCGTCGCAGAAGATCACAGTGAAGTATCAGTGCCTGATGTTTATGCCTATAAAGTAACATCTGACAGTTATCAAAAATTAGCACCTATGCCTGTACCCGTAGATGATAGTGTTGCACTAAGTTATCAACAACGTTATATCTATTTAGTGAGTGGTTGGCACAATGATGGTAATGTTAATTTAGTACAACTTTACGACACAAAAACAAACACTTGGCAACAGGCAAGTCCCTTTCCCGGTAAAGCCGTTTTTGGTCATGCAGGGGCCATAGTCAATAATTCCATGCTCATTTGTGATGGTGTTCGTATTGATGTTCACAAACATAAACGAAGAACTTATGCCGCAGAACCCGCTTGTTATTTAGGTAAAATAAATAAGAAAATACCAAATAAAATTGATTGGCGACAGTTAGAGCATCCTACAGGTAAAGCCCGTTATCGTATGGCGGCTATTGGTGAAGAGAATACACAACAGTTGATCTTTATTGGTGGTAGTGAAAACCCTTATAACTACAATGGCATAGGCTATGATAAAAACCCATCCAAGCCAAGCAACAAAATTTGGAATTATCATTTAAAAACAAATCAATGGCACATTAGTGAAGCAGAAATAGCCACTATGGACCATCGTGGTTTATTATTAATTGATAATAAGCTATTAACTATAGGTGGCATGGGGGAAAAACAGCAGGTTTTAAACACTATAAACCACTATCACTTGAAATAATGCCCTGTTAGAATAAGCGCCATATTATTTAGCCCGCTACTTTACGGAAACTTTTTTCAATGCGTACTAGTCAATACCTACTCTCTACCTTAAAAGAAACTCCTGCAAACGCTGAAGTTATTAGCCATCAATTAATGTTACGCGCAGGCTTAGTCCGTAATGTCGCATCAGGTTTATATACGTGGTTGCCAACAGGATTAAAAGTTTTACGAAAAGTAGAAAATATTGTTCGTGAAGAAATGGAACGTGCTGGCGCACTAGAAGTATCGATGCCGATGGTACAACCTGCCGATTTATGGGAAGAGTCTGGTCGTTGGGAAGATTATGGCTCAGAGCTATTACGTTTAAAAGATCGTCACAACCGTGATTTTGTATTAGGTCCAACTCATGAAGAAGTTATCACTAAATTAGTCGCCAATGAAATAAACAGCTATAAGCAACTACCACTGAATGTATTTCAGGTACAATCCAAATTCCGCGATGAAATACGTCCTCGCTTTGGTGTAATGCGTAGTCGTGAATTCTTAATGAAAGATGCTTACTCTTTCCATTTGGGCAAAGAGAGTTTAGAAAAAACCTATCAAATTATGTTTGATGCTTATTGTCGTATTTTTGATCGTCTTGGCTTAAATTATCGCCCTGTTCTTGCCGATACGGGTTCTATTGGTGGCGATGCATCACATGAGTTTCATGTATTAGCCGACTCAGGTGAAGATGATATTGCTTTTAGTGATAACAGTGACTTTGCCGCTAACGTTGAAAAGGCCGAAGCACTTGCACCACAAGGTGAACGTGCAGAACCAACTCAAGACATTCAAACAGTAGAATTAAAACTTGAGCGACTAATAAAAACTACAGCTATAGATGTAAAAACTACCATTAAAACAATATTAGTACTTGGTTCTGTTGCTGAAGGTGAACCAGAAAAAATAGTTGCTCTAGTGCTTCGAGGCGATCATCAACTTAATGAAATTAAAGCTGAGAACATAGCAGAAGTTGCGTCTCCGTTAACATACGCTACCGATGAACAAGTATCCGAAGTTGCTAACTGCCACAGCACATCATTGGGTCCTAAAGGTTTACCTATTGAAGTTATTGTGGACCGTAGTGCTGCTCACTTAAGCGACTTTGTTTGTGGTGCTAACGTGAATGGTCACTCTTTCACAGGTGTTAACTGGCAACGTGATTGTGGCGAAATTAATGTTCAAGACATTCGTAACGTAGTTGAAGGCGACCCTAGCCCTTGTGGTAGCGGTAATATCGTTATAAAACGCGGTATTGAAGTAGGTCATATATTTCAATTAGGAGAAAAATACGCGCAAGCCATGAATTGTGGTGTATTAACTGAAGCTGGAAAAAATCAAATATTAACTATGGGCTGCTACGGTATTGGAATTTCCCGTATTGTTGCCGCTGCCATTGAGCAAAACCATGATAAATATGGCATAAAATGGCCTGCCGCAATAGCACCATATCAAGTCGCTATTGTGCCAATGAACATGGCAAAATCAGCACGTGTTAAAGAGACCGCGGAAAACTTATATCGTCAACTACAAGAAGTAGGTGTAGAGGTTATTTTTGACGATCGCAAGGAACGCCCAGGCGTTATGTTTGCAGACCATGAGTTAATTGGTACACCTTTGTTAATCATCATTGGTGAACGTAATTTAGATAATCAAGAAGTAGAAATAAAAAATAGAATTACAGGTGAAAAATCACTACTAGCCATTGATAATATTATGTCTTTATTTGCAAAGTAGAATGAGAATAAAGTAATCAAGTAGTAAACCTATAATGCTCGATAAGTCATTATCGAGCATTATTGTATCAATTCATCTTTCGAATTTTATAAGTTTCCTCTATACTTTTTAATCAACACAACACCAATATCTACATATTAATCAACAGCATAACTCGACACTACCTATATTCTAGCAAGATAAAAGGAAGTTATTTAAAGAATTGTAATAGTTGAGATATATTGTCGATGTATCAAAACAGGAAAAGATTTTTCTTTGGGTTTGGTTAGCACCTCGATATCATACTTTGTCTCCTACGTATTCCCCATAAGTAGACATGTTGTTGATAGCACACATTAATTTATAGTACTAAGTCAATTTGATATACGTCCACTACAGATAACCTATCATCAATAATGTTCATCATTTCTTGATATTGTGGTGAATTGACATTTCGATATTCTTGCTCAAAAGACTGCGCGGTAATGCCTTCAGGTAAGCCAATAATTAACGGCATAATGTTATCTTCACGGGTAATACCAGCGAGTAAATGTTGCACCTGTATCGCACTACTTTCCGATTGTGTTGCTAATGTTGCAAGCCGACTTCCAGCTCTATCAGCAAGTAAGTCAGCAAAACTAAAACCACTTCCTCCTTTATTTGAGTCGAGAAATTCTTTAATTTCACCTATAGCATCACTGGCATCACTACTACCAAATAATTGTAATGCCACCGAATAAATAAAATGTTTTTGCAAATCAGTACGATTGGCAAGTGTTGTTTTTTCTCTTAATAAACGGCGACGCTTTAATTGCTTAGGAGACAAATTTGTGACATCACCAATTAGAAATTCAAAGCGATTAGAACCAAAATAAAGTGATAGTGCAGTCAATGCAGTGTAATTCTCTGTTACTGCCGATATTTCAACACCACGCAATGATTGTTCATTAGCAAGCTTAAACATATAGCCAATATAATTTGCCAATGAACCTTTAGTATTTGCGTTTTCAGCATATTGAAGTAATGAGTGATAATAAAATTGTACATGTTCAACATCACCAAATAATGCCAATTGATCACGTATCAGTGCTATCGCTGATTTCTTATTTTTTTTATCTTTTTGTAAACCTTCAGGTAATTGAACACTGACTAAAATTTTGTTTTCGCTAAGCATCAGCCATTGAATTGTATTAAATGCATTATCACCAAGGTTATCTTTAAGAAAAGTATTCACGGCCCATTTAGTAAAACTTATAAGCCAACGCCCAGATAAACTTAAACTACCTATTTTAACTTCTCCTAATAGCAAGCCAAAATTTGACGGTAAAATAGTCGCAGTGATATTTAAGTATTTAATAAAATTTGGTAAGGGTAATTGAACAGATAACTCAGCAATAACCACTGAGCGATAAATATTGATATTAATTTTGCTCTTAGGGAACGCGCGATGTACCAAAGCTGTCAAACCGTTTAACTCGTCTTGAGAAACTGATAAAACGGCCGGTTTTTGCGTGCTTTTTAATTGTTTGCTCAGTCTTTTTACCACTTTTTGACTATGAGCAGCAGCTTGTGCGTTAATAATATTTTCTTGATTAATGTGAGAGAATGATTGTAGTGCGTACCAACCAACCATCAATACACTGATAAAAAGTGCAAATAAAAACCATAAAAAACATTTAAGAGGTAACTTCAAAATTTATCCGAGAGTTTAGTTATAAGTCCGTATGCTCATTTATTCTGAATTATCATCTTGACTTATTCTACTAGCAACAGCACCTTTTTGATCTTTATATTTTGCATCCTCACGTTTATTGTAAGGACGAGCGGCACTTGACGACATGGTCTCAAAATTTAAAGCCGCTATCTTCATTTTAGGACGCAGTGCTAATGGCAACTTACCACTATTAAAAAATTCCAAAACAATTTGACCTGACCAACCGGGATCAATGCGATGTGCGGTCACATGTACCATCAAACCTAAACGAGCCAAAGAGGAACGTCCATCTAACCAGCCAACAATATCATCAGGTAAAGTGACAGACTCATAAGTCACCGCAAGGGCTAACTCGCCGGGATGAAGAAAAAAGGCGTCGCCATCAGCAATAACAATTTCATCGCTCATAACTGAATTCATTGCATTTTGCACATCAGCTTTGGGACCACTTAAATCTATATAAGCAGCAGTATGATCTTGAAATACTCGAAATTCGTTACCTAATCTTATATCAACACTCACACCAGAAATCATACTGGTATCGGGTGTCGGCACGATTTTAATTTTACCTGTTTCAATGCACGCTTCTATATCTTTATCACACAATCTCATTATTGTTCTTCTTAGGGGGTTAATTTAACTTTTAAAATAATATCATCGCTTGTTGATACACGACTTTGATGTTGTAAAAATAATTGAGCTGCTATTTTTCGCGCTATTTTACGGTATTGCAGGGCAATAGCACTAGTACTATTTTTCATAACGATGGAATCACCATTATCAGCATCTTCTCGGATCTCAATATCTAAAGGTAATTGACCTAATAATTGGCTATCATATTGTTGTGCAATAGTTTCACCGCCACCCTGTCCAAAGACATGTGATTGATGACCGCAATTTGCACACAAGTGATAACTCATATTTTCAATAATGCCTAATACCGGTAACTCAACTTTTTTAAACATAGCAATGCCTTTAATAGCATCTTGTAGAGCGATATCCTGTGGCGTGGTAATAATAACAGCTGCAGCTACAGGTACTTTCTGCGCCAAAGTCAGTTGAATATCCCCGGTACCTGGCGGCATATCAACAATTAGATAATCAATATCATGCCACTGTGTTTCATTGAGTAATTGACTAAAGGCACGACTGGCCATCGGGCCTCGCCATACCGTTGCATCATTATCATCGACCAAAAAACCTATCGACATGGCGCTCAAACCTTTAGCATCAAAAGGTGTAATTAACTTACCATCAACGGATGTTGGTTTTTGTCCTTTTAATCCAAGTAGTGTTGGAATTGAAGGGCCATATATATCTGCATCCAAAATTCCTACTTTTGCACCTTCGGCGATCAAAGCATAAGCCAAATTTACGGCAGTCGTTGATTTACCGACACCACCTTTACCTGAAGAAATTGCAATGATATTTTTTATGCCATTAAGTTCATGTTCACGAACAGGGTAAATATCATAATGAACATTAAAAATGACTTGTTGACTCAGTAAATCAGAGAGAACAATCGCTATTTCATCAAGTTCTCCATTACATGGAAAAGGTAATAATAATGAAACAACAATCGATTTATCTTTATTTAAAACAAGCTCTATTTGCTTATCAAGGAAGAGAATCCCTTTTGGAAAATTTTCTGAGCGGTAGCATTCAAGATGGCCAATAATCAGCTCTTTTTTATCTTTATCGACGGCTTTATTTGAAAATATTTTAGAGAACATGAAAAAATGCACTTTAATCGCTAAAACGCGATAATTGTTAATGTAAATAGACGCTAAATTTTGTACCATTCACACCATAATTACCATCAAAATTACGTAAACTTTATATGTCGCAACAAAATCAATCATTACAAGCCCAAGACAAGCGAAAAATATTAGTAACTTGTGCCTTACCTTACGCCAACGGCTCTATTCATTTGGGTCATTTACTTGAGCATATTCAAACCGATATTTGGGTTAGATTCCAGCGTATGCGTGGCCATGAAACCTATTTTGTTTGCGCCGATGATGCTCACGGTACACCTATTATGTTAAAAGCCCAAGAGCTTGGTGTTACACCAGAAGAGATGATTGCTGGTGTTCGTGAAGAGCATATGGCTGATTTTGCTGACTTTCATATCAGTTTTGATAATTATCACTCAACTCATAGTGATGAAAACCAAGCCTTTGCGGAAGAGATTTATAACCGTTTGCACGCCAACGGTCATATAAAGACGCGTGTCATCGAGCAATTGTATGATCCGGAAAAAGGTATGTTTTTGCCAGACCGTTTTATTAAAGGCACGTGCCCTAAATGTAAAAGCGAAGACCAAAATGGCGACAGCTGTGATAATTGCGGCGCAACCTATTCGCCAACAGAAGTTTTAAATCCTCGTTCTGTTGTTTCAGGCGCAACACCGATATTAAAAGATTCAGAACATTACTTCTTTGACCTACCTGCATTTGAAACCATGTTAAAAGATTGGACACGTAGTGGTGCTTTACAAGAAGAAATGGCCAATAAGCTTGCTGAATGGTTTGAGTCAGGATTAAAACAGTGGGACATCAGTCGCGACGCCCCTTATTTTGGTTTTGAAATTCCTAACGCGCCAGGTAAATTTTTCTATGTTTGGCTTGATGCTCCAATTGGTTACATGGGTAGCTTCAAAAATTTATGTGAAAAAGAGAACATTAATTTTGATGATTTTTGGCAGCTAGACTCAGAAGCAGAACTTTATCATTTTATTGGTAAAGACATCATTTATTTTCACAGTCTGTTTTGGCCAGCAATGCTTGAAGGTGCTGGCTATCGTAAGCCAACATCCGTATATGCACACGGTTTTGTTACGGTTAACGGTGCCAAAATGTCTAAATCAAAAGGGACTTTTATTAAAGGTCGTACCTATTTAGAGCATTTAAATCCAGAATACTTACGCTATTATTACGCAGCAAAATTAACTAACCGTATCGACGATTTAGACTTAAATCTTGAGGACTTTGCGCAACGTGTAAACTCTGACCTTGTTGGTAAAGTCGTTAATATCGCTTCTCGTTGTGCGAGTTTTATTACCAAGCGATTTGATGGAATGTTATCAAGCAATATCGATGACCAAACACTTGCTAATGAGGTGATGGCGGCTGGCGATAGTATTGCGGCTCATTATGAGTCTCGTGACTTTGGCCGTGGTATGCGTGAAATAATGGCTCTTGCTGATAAAGTAAATGAATATATTGCCATTAAAGAGCCTTGGCAATTAGTTAAAGATGAAAGTAAGCAGCAAGAAGTACAAGATATTTGCTCGCTAGGCATCAATATGTTCCGTACGTTAATGATCTATTTAAAACCCGTACTACCAGTATTAGCGGAAAGTACGGCAAACTTTTTAAATGATGAGTTAATTTGGGATGGTCATAAAATCTTATTAACTGATCATAAAATTAATAAATTTAAAGCACTATTACAACGTGTTGATATGGATAAAGTCAATGCGATGACCGAAGCGTCTAAAGAAAATTTATTATCAAAAGAAGACTCTGAAAAAGCGCCTAAAAAAGAGAAAAAAACTAAACAACCTAAAGTAGTTGATAATAGCGCAGCGCTTAACGACCCATTGGCACATGATCCGATCAGTGAAGAAATTCAGTTTGATGATTTTGCTAAAATTGATTTACGTATCGTAAAAATCATTAATGCTGAACACGTCGAAAAAGCCGATAAACTACTACGGTTAACCCTTGCCCTTGACTCAAAAGAAAATGGTGGTGAAACGCGTCAGGTCTTTGCTGGAATTAAGTCGGCGTACCAGCCTGAAGACTTAATTGGTAAACACACGGTGATGGTTGCCAATTTAGCGCCGCGTAAAATGCGCTTTGGTATGTCTGAAGGTATGGTTTTAGCTGCAGGACCTGGTGGTAAAGACTTGTGGATTTTAAATCCAGATGACGGTGCTCAACCCGGTATGCGAGTTAAATAATCGCTGATTTTACAAAAGGCAGTGCGTTTCACTGCCTTTTGTATGCCCTCTTAACAATCTATAATTTTATAAACGCTACTCCCTGTTATTTCTATTTATTAAACCGTTTTTAACCTCTATTTAAATCCTGCACTTTACATAGTATCAGGTATATAATCATTTTATTGTGATCATAAAATACATGACCTTAAGCTAAATGAAAAAAATCCCACTTTCTCTTCTAATCATTTCAGCAATGTTCATCGGGCTTTATTTGGGTAGTGTAATCTCAATAAATTATGCCATTATTGATAGCATCGCAGGCGCATTTGTTAAAGCACTACAGATGACGGTATTACCTTATATTGCCTTATCTTTAATGGTGGGAATTGGCGGTTTATCACCAACCAAAGCTCAACAAACCATGAAGAAAAGTTTTGTTATTATTTTTCTGATGATGGCTTTGGTGTTATTTTTTATCTTTATCGCGCCACTAGCATTTCCTGATTGGAAAAATGCTGAATTTTATAGCGCTGATACGGTTAAGGTCAGTCAAGAGTTTGATTTTGTCAGTTTATTTATTTCCGCAAATCCATTTAATGCCTTTGCTAATGCATTAATCCCTGCCGTTGTATTTTTCAGTATTTGCATTGGTTTAGGTTTGATGAGTGTTAAATCAAAAAAAAACTTACTGTCAAGTTTATCAAGCCTTCAGCAAGCAGTGGCTAATATCAATACCTTTGTGATGAACTTTGCGCCTCTCGGTGTTTTTTGTATTGGTTGGCGTGCTGCTATTTCGATAGATGCTTCTCAACTTGAAGGATTAATTGTCTATGTCGTTACAGCGTTAACACTTGTTAGTTTACTATGTTTTGTTGTTCTCCCCGCTTTGGTAGCTACCATCACCCCTTTTGGTTATCGTCAAATAGTTAAAGCCTCAAGAGAAGCCATGATCACCGCTTTTGCCACTGGTAGTTTTTTTGTTGTTATTCCCGTTATTGTTGAAAAAACCAAGATATTATTGAATGAAAAATATCCTCAAGATAGTGACAGTGAAAAAATTGCTGAAATTATTGTCCCCATAACCTTTAGCTTACCCGTAGGTGGAAAACTACTTGCCTTATTATTTGTATTATTTGCTGCTTGGTTTTCCGGTGCTCATATTGGGATATCCGATCACCTTAATTTAATTGTCGCTGGTATCCCGCAATTATTTGGCAGCACAAGCTTAGCTATGCCAAATTTACTCGCACTCTTTAATGTCTCTGGCGCAATGTTTGATTTTTTCTTAGTAGCAGAAAATTTAATTATTAGTCGACTGGGCGCATTACTCTCAGTCGTTTTTACCGTTTGTTTACCCTTGTTGGTCACGACAGCAATGCTAAAACGTTTTACCATAAAATGGCGTGCACTTTCTCGCAACCTACTCATTCTTCCGCTGGTATCCCTTATCGCGTTTATGAGCTTGCGCTATAGTTTTGATGCAATAACCCATCAATATGAAGGTTATAGCCACTTTATTAAACGTGACTTTTTGTACGGTGATGTAAAAAGTAACTATAAAGACAAAGCGGATAATAACGCGACAGCGAATCAACCTTTTTCGAGTGTACTTGTACGAATAAAACAACGAGGCTTTATTCGTGTCGGCTATTTCAGAGATGACTTACCATATGCCTTTCATAATGATGAGGGTAAGTTAGTAGGTTTTGATATTGAAATAATGAATCAACTAGCAACGGATTTAGCCGTTAATATAGAATTTGTTAAAATATTTCATCATGAAGCTACTACATTACTTAAATCAGGTTACTTAGATATCACTTCAGGTGTACCGGTAATACCTGATAATATGACTAGATTCACATTAACGGCGCCTTATAGTCAACAATCTCTTGCTTTTATCGTTAAAGATGAACGACGTGCGGAATTTACGCAATGGTCAAATATTGTAACCAATAAAAATCTGACAATAGGCATCCCTGAAACTTTCTTTTATCAAAAAGCCGTAGAGCGTAATTTTATTTACGGTAAAGCATGGGAAATATCAACACCTCGCTTATTTTTTAGAGATGAATATAAACACATTGATGGTATGTTATTTGGCGCAGCTGCCGCCTCTGCATGGACATTATTATACCCTGACTACACTGTTGTGGCGCCAAAACCTCTAGCTGCCGCGTTATCAATGGCATTTCCTATAAATAATAACGATCAAGATTTTGAACTATATATGCGCAATTGGATAATGATGAAACAACAAGGCAAAGTGTTAGACAAGTTATTTGATTACTGGATCAGCAATAAAAAACCCAACACTAAGAGATTAAAGTAATGACCCCTTATTTAAATATAAACAGTGCTTTTCAAAATAACTGGTGGGTATTCATTTTATCTGCCTTCTGTTTTATTAGCGGTTGTTCGTCTAATTACTCGATATCAACAAATTTAGATAAAGAAAATTTTCAGCAATATTTTGCACCTACTTCCGTAAAAATTTACCAATCAGAGCAAGAGTTTAACGCAGCATATCAATTTATCGGGCTGGTTGAAGGGCAAGATTGCCAAGCAAAAACTCACCTTGCAGCCCCGGATGAAGTCATTGCGCGTACCCATGCCAGAGCGCAAGCTTATAAACAAAATGCCAATGCAATTATTTTTACGGGCTGCGGCTTAATTACAGATGACAAGTCGTCAAAGCAATGTCTTGCTACGCTTGTTTGTTATGGTAAAGCTTATGTTGTTAACGCAGAAAAAAGAAAAATAAATGAGTGATTCACCCGTATTATCAAGCAGTGAAAATTCAACAGAGCAAATATCATTAGATATTATTGCTAAGGTTAACTCTCCTTATAAAGAAAAGTTCGCAATTCCCCGTCAACCGGGCTTGGTTAGTGCGGCCAAAGGATCAATAACATTATTAAATGATGTGAATGTTGCTGAAATTGTTAGAGGATTAGAGCAGTTTAGTCATATTTGGCTATTGTTTATTTTTCATGGTACACAAGAACAAGGTTGGAAACCCTTAGTTCGTCCACCTCGATTAGGTGGTAATAAAAAACTTGGCGTATTGGCTACTCGTTCAACCTTTAGGCCTAATCCTGTTGGCATGTCAGTAGTTAAACTTGATGATATTTCTATTGATAACAAACAAGTTACTCTTAATATTTCAGGACTAGATTTACTTGATGGCACGCCAATAATTGATATCAAGCCTTATGTCCCTTATTCAGATAGTATTTATGGTGCGCAAGCTGGATTTGCACAAACTTCACCACAAAATGGCTTAAAAATAACGTTTATAGATACAGTCGAGCAATATTTACAGGGGTATAAACAACAACATCCAAAATTATCACTATTAATCACACAAGTACTAGCACAAGACCCCCGCCCTGCTTACAAAAAAGATAAAGAAGATAATAATATCTATGGAATACGTTTATATGATTTTAATATTAAATGGCATTTAATTTCAGCCACTCATATTGAAGTTATTGAAATATATCTATATTAAAAAACATCCACAAAGCGCAAAAGCATTAGGTAAATTAAATGATTGTACGTCCTCTTATCGAACTACCACTACTTGCCTCCATATGGGGAGCATCATTTATTTTTATGAAATTAGGTGGTAGTGAATTTGGCCCTTTTTTATTTATGGCATTAAGAACTTTAATCGCGAGTCTGTTTTTAGTACCGATATTTCTGCTAAACAAAAAACATCATGACTTAAGTGGCTATTATTTAAAAATATTCATCATGTCGATGTTTAGCACTGCCATTCCATTTGTTCTTTTTGGCTGGGCAACATTAACGTTAACGGCAGGTATAACCTCTGTTTTAAATGCTACAACTCCGATGTTTGGCGCCATCGTAGCGTTTTTATGGTTAAAAGATAAGCTAAGTTTAAGTGCTGTTTTGGGACTTATCTTGGGCTTTATCGGTGTTTACTTCTTAATGTACGATAAACTTGTCATTGCCCAAGAGAATGTAATGCTACCTACTTTAGCCGTTATGTTAGCATCTTTATGTTACGGTATTTCTGCCAACTTCACTAAACGATACCTCACAGGGGTAAAGCCATTAGCGTTAGCGACTGGTAGTCAAGTGAGCGCAACCATAATGTTATTACCGATTAGTCTATTTTTTATTCCTGACACAATGCCAAGCAACTCTGCAATTACCTCTGTTTTATTACTCGGGGTTTTATGTACTGGTATTGCTTATATTATTTTCTTTCGCTTAATCACCTTCTTAGGGCCAACAAAAGCAATATCAGTCACCTATTTGATCCCCGTTTTTGGCCTATTTTGGGGAGTGATTTTTCTTAATGAAATAATTACATCTTGGATGATGTTAGGCTGTGGTTTTGTATTAACGGGTGTCGCGTTAACAACTGGCGCGTTAAAATTTAGGAAAAAATCATTTGTTGCTTAGGGGCTGTTGATCTTACATTTTTGCTATTGTTGTTGGCCCTTCGAGGAATGGCTGAAAAAACTCATTCGGCGTTACTCTACATTTATTTGCAGCAACCAAACCTCATACTAACTGTCTTGATTGAAGGGATTTCAGTCATTCCAGTAATAAACCTAGAAGATCTATAGCCCCTCGTCTTATTTCCCAGAAATATAACGTTATTCCAATTACGTTCTTTCGAGGTTAAATAATTAATCGCTAGTACGTACACAATTACGACCATCCTTCTTAGCTTGATACAGTGCTGTATCAGCATTCGTTTGAACATGGTCAAAGGTTTTCTTTTCATCAATTACTTGATTGGCAATACCAGCACTTAGGGTAATAACTCCATCTAAGTATGGATTGAGCTTACATGTATCACTAAAAGATTCTCTAATGCGATTTGCAATAGTGACAGCGTATTCTGATGTTGCATCATGTAATAATACACAAAATTCCTCTCCGCCCCAGCGTGCAACAACATCAGTGTCTCGCAAAATAGAATGTAACTTTTGAGCGAGCGTTTCTATGACTTCATCGCCAACAGCATGTCCATGACGATCATTGATGCGCTTAAAATGGTCTATATCCAGCATCATCACGGTTATACTTTGTTTATTGCGTTGGGCAATAGATATTAAGGCATAAGTACGGGCAAAAAATCCTCGTCGATTAAGTAATTTAGTAAGAGAGTCGTGGTGAGCGGCAAAGTCGAGTTTTTCAACTAACCGACCAACACTGAGAAACATTAATAAGGGAACACCAATGGTTATACCTAACAGAGCACCGAGCCAAGTCATATTTGCAATCCAACTTATCTGAGACCCGATAATAGGTATATGACCAAGTGAACCATAGACAGTATATATAACTGTAAAAACAACCTCAGCAAAGGCAACAAATGCAGCAAGATTAGAGGCAAGTTTTTCTATCTTGTTGTTGTGGGCATAACGTAACAAAATCCAGATATAACTTAAGCGAGCAAAAATCAACCAAACACCAATAATAACTATGCGAAGATCCCTGTTTGGCCAAACAAAAGTTAAGAATAATGTCGCTATGACTACAGGAAGAATCAACCATATTTTATAATGGCTTGATAGTGGCTTATCAACAAATTTCCAGCTACCAATAAGCCAACAAGCGTGACCAATTAAAAGCCCTAAGTTATGACCAGTGGCTCGTATAGAGTGCGGCATATCTTGAAGAAAAAAATAGGAACCATATGCGAATGAAATAAAAAATAGGCCAACTGCCCAATACCGTGCTCCAGTAACTGCTCGGCTCATATGGGATAAAATCCCTAAAATAACAGCGCCTGTTAAAGAAGCTAATGATAATGTCAACATCAGAGTTAGATCGTGTAATTGCAAAATACTACCTCTATCACGGATATTATTCGAGGGAATAAACATATGTCGTATAATATTCTTTAAAGTTTATTTTACCATTTGTGCAAATTAGCTCTGCAGGTAAAGGATTTTAATACGGTAATTTTTCTAGAATTTAAATTGTCATATTACAAAAAAACTTACTAAGTCTTAGCAATGAAGTGCTTATTTAATAACAAACCGATTAAATGTTTCACCTGCCAAATGTCATATTTATATATCGATTATCAACTATATTACAAAAATACTACAGATGAGAGTGGCTTTAATCAACTATTACCGAAGACATTACTAAAAAGTATAGATATGATATTACTGACATTAACTTTAAATATCCAAACTAAAATTAACCTCAGAACAGAAGTATCCTAATAATTATCAATAGAAATCACAATATACCGGTAATAGTAAATACGAGGGTAACTGGCAAAAGTATTTTTATGCTTTGAAATATTCAAGCAAAGAGCTTATTACAATGGCTTAACTGCTGATGTGGATAATAGATTTATTTATTTTACTATTTTTCCCTTGGAACTTAACAAAAATGTTAGTTGATAAAATTCCCAAAATCGAAAAAAAACTAAGAAAAAGAAAATAATTTTGAAACCCTATTATTCCAACATTTGCATCGAGTATACGTCCCGATATTGATGCAAAGAAAATGTCGGGTGTAAAACCTAACACTGAAATCACACCTACCGCCGTACCTGTAAATTTGTTGGATGTTTTGGACTCTGCGATAAGAGAAAAATAGACACCTCTTATGGCAAACACCGCAAACATTGAAATGATTAAATTAACAGAAATAACAATGTAGCCAGTAGATGTTGAACCAAAGACGTTTGTAGGGTCAACAATAAACATCATTCCATAACATATTAAAGTGATACTGAAAGCGAATAGTATAGTTCTACTTGTGATAAAACGTTCAGCAAGAAACCCAGCCGAAACTGCCGCGATAGGTCTTATATATGCAGCTATAGAGGTGATTTGTGAAGCTTCTAACTCTGTCATTTTCATTACTGTGACGGCATATAAAGAATAATTGTCTATTCCTTTGTATCCACAATATGCACAGATAATGATAAATGCTTGGCACCACGTTGTTTTTTGTTTAACCACGCTCATAACCCCTTTAAATGATTGCTTGGATGAGGTCAGTTGTTTTTCTTGCGATGTGGGGATGAAATACCACGTCATGATAGATATGACAAAGGTGATACCAGTATAAAAATAGATAACTGATTGAACAGCTGTTTGCCGTTCTGCAACTGTTATATCGACTGAATTTTCAGGCAATGAAAAACTAAAGATAATGACTCCAATCGACGACATGATGGCAGCAACTAAGCCTCTGCCACCATCAAGTATACCAAATGCACGTCCTTGATTATCCTCTCCTCCCCATTCGCGAGTAGCTTTTATCATAGCTGCCCAGAATAATAAAATGGTTGTAATCCCCCAATAACCAAATAACAACTGAATACCTAAATAGCTTGGAATACTTGCGTAGTAAATACCACCAACTGCTGTGGCAAACAATGACAAAGACATCAGTTTTCGAGGTGATACGCGGTCTGCTAAAGCGCCCCCGGGGAAATAAGCTAACATAGCCATGACGCCATAAACGGCAAAAGCATCACCTAATTGTGCGTTACTTAAAGCAAACGTTTCTAAAAAAGAAGATCTAAAAAATCGTAGGGTATGAAAAGGTAATCCAAAAATTATTTCGCCTGAAAGTATAAGTAACAAGATAACTTGCCATGAGGCTATGGAAGTATTTTGAACCTGTCTCATTCATGTCTTCCGTTAGGTAAAGATATAAGAATTCAATAAAACACAATATCGCGTATTTTTAAATGTTTATTTACTTTCAACTCAACAATTTAAAAATAGATATCGTTCTGTTGACTTAAAAATAACGATAAACTTATTTTAGTTTAGCGCTCCATGAACATATGCACAGTTGACACAAAGTGGCCGTTAGGCACTAACATAAAGATTACATTTAAATGAAATATTGTATCGATAATGCGCCAATAAAAGACTGGTTTTTTGTTTGCTAACTTAAGCGACACAGAAACAAAAGACAAACGTTATTTGCCTTTTTGAGTGGCTTGTTATGCACTATTGCTCTTTACTAACTCAGAAACAGTCACAAAACGATAACCTTGCTCTTTTAACTGCTGAATAATAGAAGGTACTGCGGCTATTGAATTAGCTCTAGAATTAAACATTACATGTAAAAGAATAATTGACCCAGGTTTGGTGTTTTGTACTACATAGTTAGATATTTTATTGGAGCTGGCATTTTTTTCCAAATAAGTTTCAGGTTCCACATCCCATGTAATAATCGTTATATCATGACGGTTAAGGTAATAAGGTAATAAGGTAATATAAATAGTTTTTTACCGTATGGTGGCCTGAAACTTATCGCACCTTTATAACCGGCTTGCGTAATTAACTCATTGGTTTTTTCTAATTCTTCTTCTACAAAGTTATAACTTTTTAATATCATACGTTTATGCGTATATGAATGGTTTCCAATTTCATGGCCTCTATCTATGATATTTTTGGTTTCTTGAATATTTTTTTCGATAGATTTCCCAATTAAGTAAAATGTTGCTTTAACCTCGGCTTCGTCTAGTATTGTAAGGATTTCTTTCGTCTTTCCTTTTGTGGGACCATCATCAAAAATTAAAGCCACTATTTTTTCAGAAGTTTCAACACGGTCAATGAGTTTACCTAAAACTTGGTATTTTTCATTTTTACTCACCTGCCACAAAAAAATCGAACTAATTAGTATTAAAATTGATAGTTTGATTACTTTACTCATACGGGTTCCATTTACGCATAATGTCCTTTAAACAGATAAATGTAGTTGGCTAAAATATTGAGAAAATTCAACGAATAAAAGCAGTCAGTATTGCTCTGATTGAAGTGCTTATTATATCAGTGGAATTTAGGTATTAAGTCCATTTCTTTTTTGGTGGCTGGTATACTTCAATGCAACTAAGCAACTCTTGTGGGCTATCCGCTAAAATAAGCATCTCAGAATATTCTGCATTTAAAAAACCTGAATCTTTCATATTTGTTATCATTGAAAATAAATGCAGATAAAAACCATTAACATTATAAAACGCACAAGGTTTTGAATGATGACCCAATTGTGCCCAGGTCCATGCTTCAAAAATCTCCTCTAAAGTTCCCGCTCCACCAGGCAAAGCAACAAAAGCATCGGCCATCGCAGCCATTTTAGCTTTTCTTTCATGCATATCAGTTACAACAAACAATTCAGTTAACCCTTCATGCGCAATTTCTTTTTCTTTCAAATGTTCAGGAATTACGCCAAAGACTCTGCCGCCATTTAATAAAACCGCGTTAGCAATCGCTCCCATCAATCCAACTTTTCCTCCACCGTAAACTAGATCAATCCCGTTCTTTGCAAAGAACCTTCCTAATTTTTCAGCTTCATTAATATATGTAGGATTATTCCCTGTGCTAGAACCACAAAATACAGCGATTTTCATGTTTATTCATACCTTAAATTATGTATAACGAATAGATAACGCCTCAATAAGAGGCAAAAACATTGAATAAATGTTGAACAAAATGGAAACAGTTATTGATTTTTCCATGTGAAGATATTGCTAGGCATTTGACTGTAAAAAGTTACCATCGATTATCAACAGTTCAACACCCTTTTTAGTAATCGAACGGTGAGAGCTAATATCGTCTGACACTATGTACGACATTCCAGCACGTAAAATTGATTTGCTGCCATCTTGCAATTCATTTACAACTTCACCTTTTAGGCAATAAACAATGTGTCCTTTTTCACACCAATGATCAGCTTTATAATCTATTGAATATTCAACGTGCCTTACACGTAAACCATCAAATTGCATTGTTTTCCAATATGCAGTGCCTGTCTCCCCTTTATGCTCAGTTCGTGGCACATTGTTCCAATCGATTGTTTGAAAGGGAATACTTGGATTTTCCATTGTAACTCCAAAATTTATAAAACTAACTACCATTTAACAGGCAAAAAATTGTTGACTAAAAGGTGAACAAAGTGGAACGTAGCCAACGATTACGTATTCTTGTCCATTTTTTTTGTTATGTATCTATTACATCTAAGTATCACTTTTTTTATTTTGTTCCATTTTTACGACTTTATCATTTAACTCTGCAAGAGACTTTTGAATATCCATTAATACAGGATTAGACTTAGAGTGATTTCTAATTTCTTCTTCACGAAATCCAAGCCTAGAGTCTAGATAACCAATAACCAAAGAAGCCAATACAAAGATCACTAAAATAATGGGAACAGCAATCAAAGGGCTATTAAACACAAATTCAGTTACCGGGTTATCACCTAGAGATTTTATAAAAACGAAGATAATAAGTAGAAACTGTACATAACCAATATACATTTTTGAGCGATCGATATAGACCTTCCATCGGATCAGAGACTTTTTGTTAAACCGTGAATTCAAGACAACTCCTAGATACATAACACCTCATTAAGAGGAGAAAATAATGGGTTAAAATAAGCGACTAAGAGGAAAAAACCAACAGCTTTTTTCCCCTTATGAATGACTTGTAAGTATCACTTACTCAGAATTTTCTTTAGATCGTCAGGAATAGGCATTGGCTTCAATGGATTAACATTGGCGCCGCCTGTATTTCCTATAGGAACCCAAACTCTGGAAAATAATATGGAAGCGATTATTCTGGTTACTTGACCAAATACTTCCCTAAAATTGTGTTTCTTTAAACCAACTTTAAGCATCCACCAATGGGACTTTGTATGAGGTATGATATAGCTCTGACCAAGAATATGTGCTCGTTCTAAATGATAAAATGCCGAATCAAACTCATTTAGTTTATAAAAACGAATAGCTTCATCCATTTCCAAACAGTAAGCATCATTAAGTTTTTGTCGCATAAATTTACTCATTTAATTTTTGTTAAAACACTGAAAATAACAAAGTACATCATACTATGCATGAAACATCACGCCACGTTAAGCGCCTAGAGTTGTGAATGGAGTGAAACAGCCAACTATTTTGGGCCGTTTGAACGTTTTATATGAATTTTACTCAGAGCGCAATAAAGCATACTGATATTCATCACCCCAAGCACCTTTAAAAAATACGTTTTTAATGAGGTGCCCTTCCCGGCGAAACGCCAACTTTTCAAGAAGTCGATATGAAGCCGTATTCTCAACATCAGTTGTGGCTACGACTCGATGTTTGTTAAGTTCATCAAATATATAACGTAAAAATCTCGATAAGGCTTCTGTTGCAACCCCTTTACCTTGTTGATTAGGGCATACCGTAAAACCCACCTCTACTTGTTCTTGATCTATAAAATGTACAGCTAAATCTCCAACCAACTCACCTGAATCAATTGTTGATATGGCAAGTTGATACCAGCGCCCTTCGCTACCAAAAGTTGAATAATCCATACTTTCAAAAAGCTCAACTGCATTTTGGTATGTATAACTTGTCCAACTTTGATACTTTGCTACCATTTCTTGTGAACGGTACTGAGCAAAGGTTTCTAAATCTTTTCTTTCAAACGCTCTAATAACGAAATTTTCGGTTCTCAAAACAGGGGGTTCATCGTACTCTCTCAACTTACATAATGCCGCATTAAGCGATGAATAATAGCTTACTAAAATGTGCTACTAAGTGGAACTAGACAAACGGTTACTCATTCGATTTTACTGCCTTGTTATACGTTTTATTTAACTAAATTATATTTTTTCTTGATCAGCGGAATCAACTTACTTGAAATAGCTAAAACTTCAGGTTTGTCTTTTCTCAAATAGACCCGACCTTCATGAAAGACATCCCATTGCTCATTACTTTCATGAACCTTCCCATAAATTTCAATCAGCGCATCCTTAATTCTATTTTCCTCTTGTTTTGCAGTTAAAATCCATGCAAGTTCCAAAATGTCGTCGCCAAATACAGCTTCAATTTTCCTCGAAAACCCTAAAAAGTTATAATTAAAGCAGTTTACTTGTATTTGTTTTTTTGGGTGATTCTCTAACCACACGTCTGTTTCAATAATTTCCAAAGGGCTACAATTTTTTTTGAAAACAGGTTTTAACGCTTTAAGAGTAGAACCAAACTGCAAAACAAGAGGGAATCCAGCAACCAATTGAGGTGACCTAAACTTTTCATTATTTGCTTCTAAATACGGATTTTTCCATACAAACAGGTTCGGATGTAAAGCATCTTTACTAATCAGGGTTATTGAGTGATCTTCTTTGTGTTCCCAATACAGATAATTATGATAAACAATATAATTTAAATAATTTTTAGTTTCCCCACTAGGTTTAACAATTAATCTTTCATTGATATTTTTTCCATAAATATGCATAGCTTTACCATCAGCTAGTGTTATGGCTAATTCACCTCCATCAATTAATTGTTTACATATTATGTGCGTCTCAGTCAATTTTGCTAATGGGAAGTTCACCGGATGAATTTTTTTAATATCTAAATCTTTACAACTTTTGCTTACTTGGGAAATGATGAAATTATACTTATCTCCTATTTTCACTCCTAAAACTGAAGAAGCTATCCCCTCACTTTTTATAATAAAAGATGCAGAAATAGATAAAATAAATAGTAATAGTTTTATATTATTCAATGTTAAACCTTATTTATAACGCTGATAATAGTTTTGGACACTACTCGTATAACGCCTGATTAAGAAGAAAATTGTTGGCTAAAATTAGTGACACTGAAGCAAAAGCCAACTTATTTTTGTCCTTTTGTGTAACTTGTTCGCTTTTAAAGTCTACACCCTGACTACATTTGGGCGAAGTGAATAAAAAATAAAAAGAACTTCACCTTTTTCTTTATCTCCTATATCACTCATTGTTAATGCAGTCATTACATCATCAACAGCCGCCATATATTCATGATCACTAATATTCATGTGTTGATGGGCTGTACGCATATCTTTCCCTTCATATATCTGCGGACCACCGCTACCTGAGATAAAAAACTTAGCCACGGTATCTTTTAACTTAATCAGATCACTCGATGCAAATCGGGCTGAGATACTGACATTTTTTGTGTGTAAATCAACTACATCGCTAGATATTTTACGAATTCCTTGTTCCCCGCCCAATCGTTCAAATAGTGTTTTATCCATGAGAGTTTTCCCCATCAAATTAAGTCCTTTAAGATTAGTTGAGAAAAGACCTTATTTCAAAACTCCAAATACCTCATAAAATCCAATATTCGGTTAACAGGCCAAAAATTGTTGGCTGGAATAGGCGGTGAATATTATTTTTTCGCGCTTAACAACTTGTTAGATGAACTTACTCTGTAAATTGTTTTTTACCGCCGGCCACTCAGAGTTAATTATTGAATAAACAACCGTATCTCTAATCGAACCGTCTTTTAAAATTTGATGGCTTCGAAGGATGCCATCTTGTTTGGCTCCCAGTCTTTCTATTGCTTTTCTGGAGCCTTGGTTAAAAAAGTGGGTTCTAAACTCAACAGCAATTGCTGAATGTGTTTCGAAGATATGAGTAAGTAGAAGCAACTTACATTCGGTATTAACGGGTGAACGCCTAACCGACGCTGAGTACCATGTATATCCCAACATCGCTCGTTTGTTTTTTTTGTTTACATTATAAAATCGAGTTGTTCCAACTATTTCATTTGTGTTGTTACATTTAACTGCAAACGCAATATCTCCATTTTTTGAAGCAACAATAGCTTTCTCTACATATTTCTCCATGACTTCAGGAGATGGAACATTAGCAAACCATAACTTCCAAGATCTAATACTGCTTTTTTCAAACCTTCAACATGAGTCTTGTTTAATGGCTCAAGTGTGACAAAATCGCCTTTCAACTGAGTGCTAGATAACCACTCCATACAATACACCTTAATTGTTTTGCTAACGCCTCATTAAGAAGCTAAAAATAGTTAATTAAAATAAGCGGCAAAGGGGAGAAAACTAACTATTACTTGTCCTTTGATGCGCCTCGTTAGGCTACCATACTTGCGTGCCCAACTAAAACTTGCCATTTACTATCACGTTTTTCCCACACTCTAGTGAAGCGAAAATTTCCACTTGTAACCTCACCTTTGTAGCTACCAACAATTTTTGCATGTGCAGAGACAATGACTACTTCACCCGCAGATTTAATCACTTGTTCGGTCAAAGACAAAGTGTCAATTTTAAAGTCGCCTTTTTTGTGAGCATTTAAATCATCCTTTTTTGAAAGAATTTGCCCCATATGATTGGTAAACATTAACTCTTCTGAAAGAAGCTTATTGAGAACTTCAAAATCAGACGAAATCATTGCTAATTGCAAACTTTGCTCGGCTTCAATTATCTCTTTTTCCAATACAGAATCCATTGCTATCTCCCTAGTAGTCTAACGCCTCAATTAGAGGCAAAAATAGTTGGTTGAAATAAGCGACTAAGGAACAAAAGCAGTTGTTTTAGTCCTTATTAAAATACGTTAAATACTCACTTATAGAATCACAAAATATAAATATTTAACCATGTTATTAATGAGCTAACTATCACTAAGGAAAGAAATGAAACTACAAAATATGCAGACTTTTTATAATTATCAGAGTAAAAAACGCCCAGCCATCCCATCACATACGAGATAAGCATAAAAACAATTTGCGCCACTATTGCCGCAAAAAGCTTATTATATCCCGATGCCCACTCAGACCCCGTACTCGGGACAATAGCGAATATAAGAATGGTAAGTAATGGACTTATTAGTAATAGGGTTAACGACTTTCGACCTAGATTCCAAAGTCTTTTTATTTCCAATATTCTATCCTTGATATTAAAAGTCAGTTGTAAACGTTAAGGAACAGTACGCCCTCTTTAATGGATAAATTTAATGGGCAAAATTTAGTTGACTAAAATAAGAGGCGAAGGAGCAAAAGCCAACTGTATTTTGTCCTTATTTTACAACTTGTTATATTTACGGTAACACAACAACAACTTCAACTTCTAGTAAATGTGATTTACTCCAAAGCCTTTTAACTTCAACCCAACTGGAAGAAGGATATTTATCGCTGAAGTGAGCCTTACGCGTTGTAATAGATGCCTTTAACTTTTCAATATCAGTAGTGAAGATAACCTCTTTAACGATAGCATTTGTTCCAACATTATAATCACCCAATATTTTCTTGATAGTACTGTAAATATCATCAATTTGGTTCTCAAAAGTTGCTTCTTCGCTCGTGATGCCTGAGATATATAAAGTGTTATTAGCCTTTACTACTTGCGAGTAGCCAATATCATGTTCCCAAGAATGATAATTCTTTCTTTCAAGCACTTGTTCGGTCGTAGCGCATCCAACAAGGAAGATACCACAAGTTAAAAGTAATGTTTTTTTTACTAAATTTAGCAATCAAACTCCGATTATGAAAAATAAATATAACGCCCTCGTTAATGGGCAAAATATTGTTGGCTAAAATTGTTGAACGGAGTGAAAACAACCCGCTGTATTTTTCCGTTTGAAGGTCTTATTAGCATTGTTTTTCCGATTTATGCCAGTGTACACCTTTTATGATTTCTTTTAATTTATCAATGGATATAAATAGATCTCTGTAAATTAAACAAATAGAGTTTTCTGACAATTCATAATCATCTGGTGTAGGGACTTTATTAAGTAACCTTTGAGGCTCTATTTGTTCAGAATTATTGTTTTTTAATACAACAACGATCCACTCTTTTGACACATAGTCATTCGTCGACCTTTCGTGAAGCTTATATATTTTAAAAATATATAAGTCATGTTTTTCTGATTTTGAAGTAGCAAGCCACCAAACAGAAGGGTCATCACCAATTTTTACAGTACCAAAGCTTGTTTTACAGCTACTCATAATTTCAGGAGCTAGCTTACATAATGTAGATCTAGTCATTCTATTTATTTTTGTTAAGACTCTAAACCTTAATTTTTTTAGCAGCCTAATCCTTGCTTTCTTTCGATGCTGGGAATAAAGGTAAGAAAACAAACAAAAAAGGAATACACCAATAACTACATAAACAAGGTTATTCCAATCATTATCGGTCATATTTAATCCTTGAAGCTACATACAATGCTAACGCCCTATTAATAGGAAAAAATTGCTGGCTAAATTGTTGAGGAACGAAAACAGCTAACTGTTTTTTGTCCTTATTTATTAGCTTGTTATGTTTTAACCAGCTACATTTCTAATTAAACTTAACAGAAACAATACAGGAATAGAATATAAAATTAGTAGCAAGAAACACCTAATAAAGCTTGGGTTATGGATAAATGCACGAATCCTAGATTTACCTGAAAAAGGATTATCCTTACCATCATCAAAAGCTAAACTTTCAGTTGCTACGGTATACAAAGGAAAAGCTGTAAAAATGACAGCAACAAAATAAAGCCAAATCTCCATTGCCTCGTAACTTTCCGTTTTTAATAAAACCTCAGACTGATAATAATAATGAATTAGCAATCCACTGTTACTAATGAACAGAGCCAATAATATTGCAGAGTGTACTGGATTATAAAGTTTGCTCATAAAACATAACGCCACTTAGTGACTTGTTATATTTTCTTTAACCTTTTTACTGTTATTACAAAGCAAGCAGCTGAAATTGTATTTAAGAAAATAGGTAATATTTCAATATAGTAAAACGAAGCTGTTGCAGCTAACTTTTGTTCTTCAAAAATATGCCAAATAACAGGTTCAGTAAACAAAACAAACATATAACTAAATGCGCAAACTAACATTGTCATACTATAAACATGTCTAGAGCGCAGATGTAACAGTACAATTCCTATTGCGATTGAAAAGAAAATAATTAGATCGGATAACGGCTTTCCATATGCGTAATATTCCATTTAATGCTCCATGCTAGAGTAAAATATAACGCTAAGCTAAGTGGAAATTAACAGTTGGCTATCGCTTCACGATTATAGCCAATTGCTAATTTTCCTTTTAAACGACTTGTAAATGCCGCTATAAAACAGCTAAATTTTACTTCTTAAAGTTCATGTTTGTTTTGCTAAAAATCATGGACTACAGGTACTATAGAGCCAAAGTTACTAAATTCAGGTTCTCCGTAGATTGATGTTCCTGAATCTTCAGTTTCTTCCCACAAAGAATTATCTAGTGGCTGTAAGTTATAGGGACTAAGGAATTTAGCCAAAGCAACCTTACCAATCAGCTCGTCTTGTCCATTAGTATAAAACAATGTTATTAAACCACTGGAATCAATTTTTAGCTCCTTTACGTGGCCGGTATAAAAACCAGATGCGTCAAGAGAAGTAACTTCAAAATTACTATTAAAAGATGTTGTATCAGATGTAAAGTCTAGAGTAACGTTTAAATCATTAGCACCATTGTTTAGTGGAATATTTATATTTTCAATTAAACCATTGCCAGTGCTAATAAAACCATCAAGATCATCGTCGTTTATATCCATTAAGCCGCTTGAATCAAAATCAAGCACTTGTTCAGTAGTTGGCTGCACAGTTATATCATCGAGTGCAACACGTAATTCCCACGTATTATTGTCAGCACTAACGTGAATAAAATAAAAAGTTAGTACATGAACATTACCTAGAGAATCTATTGCAAATAGTGATGTTGAATTATTGAAAGTTAATGGATTATTCTTGTCAAATTCATTAACTGAAAGTTCATCACTCTTTTCAGGAAGGTTTATACTAACATTCACTCTATTTGTGGCTTCAGGACTACCCATACTATAATTTATCTGTACTGACTGACTTGTTGATACACTAACACTAGCAGCGCTTCCGTCAGGGTTTACAGGGAAAACCATAAGAGGAGAACCTGAGCCATTAACTAGATACCCATCCTTATCAAAATGAAATGTATTTGAATTGGAGTAATAGAATTCCCTTAAATCAATTTCTTTTTCAATTACGAAAAAATCCGTTTCAACAGCTGTTTGTAATGTAAACTCTCCAATATACTCTTGCTCCTCAGAGCTTATAACAGTGGGAGTTTCAGTAATATAATTATTGGTTATACTCACATCATCTGATTCTGAGTCACATCCTCCAATAATTAATAGTAATATGACGAGTGAGGATTTATTGAATTTCATTTATCTTCCTTTTATTTTAAAATTATATTCCAGTAATTCTCCATACTGATGGTATGCACAGGCATCTAACAGATAATTAGACTCTCTCCTCATATTGCTATGCTTATTAAGCAATGTTTAAATATTTTAATTGGAGTTGTTAATAATGAGTAACATTACTACAGTTGATATTGATTTGGCAAAAAATGTGTTCCAAGCCTGTGTATTCTATAAAGATAATTAGAACTGAACAAGAGTTGCTTGGCCATAATGATTTAAAGACGACTCAAATCTATACTCATGTCATTGGCCCCATTCATCAGGGACTCGAAGCCCCATTGATAAATAGCTTAATCATAAGAAAAGTATCTACTTTTCTATTTTGTTGAGCTCTATAGTGCACATAGCCAAATCCTTACTATTGGATTGATCAATGTTCACTTTTGTATTAATTAATTATTATCACAGTGCTTCAACCTAAAGTGCTTATAATAAATATTTCATTCATTATTGAATAATCACTTCTCGTCGATAATAACGACTCTAATGATGGTGATCATTTTTTTAGGTACCGTTGGGTAACCTAGTTCGTCGC
>Ga0209396_1000336_pt1 | contig 58524 bp, 55 predicted proteins | sample GOMGulsemesocosm_6_FD_184638 | JGI IMG/M metagenome (GOLD analysis project Ga0209396, IMG submission 184638) | Methane-oxidizing microbial communities from mesocosms in the Gulf of Mexico - GOM8C Gulf of Mexico (SPAdes) (version 2) | ecosystem: Environmental > Aquatic > Marine > Cold seeps... | reverse complement strand
TGCCCAGACCCAAACGACGGGATTTGTATTACAAGAATTAGCGGATCAGCTTTTTAACGATCTATATCGAATGAGTCAGAAGAAGCAACCTTAGACCAAAGGGTCATATCTTTTAAATTTGTAAGCTCGATATGATACAGAATGTGCTCAGTGCTGTTTGTTACTTATGCTGAGCAAAGCCACCTCTTTTATAGGAAAACCATATGTTTGAAGCACTGGTATTAAGCCAAGAAGAAAAAGTCACTAAAGCAAACATAGTTCAACTTGAGTTGGGCGACTTACCTCAAGGTGACGTTCTAGTTGAAGTAAGCTGCTCATCATTAAATTATAAAGATGGTTTGGCTATCACAGGAGCAGGCAGAGTTATTCGGGATTTCCCTATGGTGCCTGGCATTGATTTTGCGGGTGTCGTTAAGTCATCAAATGATGAAAGATATCAAATAGGTGATCAGGTTATTCTAACGGGCTGGGGCGTGGGTGAAAATCATTGGGGTGGTATGGCCAAAATGGCCAGAGTGAAAGCTGATTGGTTAGTGCCTATGCCTGAAGACTGTACTGCTGAAAAAGCCATGAAGATAGGAACCGCAGGTTTGACCGCCATGTTATGTGTTCAAGCTTTGCAAAAAGCAGATATTAAGCCTGAATCCGGTGAGATTTTAGTAACAGGTGCCAGTGGTGGTGTGGGTTCGGTCGCCGTTAAACTTTTATCTGAGCTTGGTTACCATGTGGTTGCCTGCTCTGGAAGAGTTACAGAAAATGGCCCCTTATTAAAAGCACTCGGCGCGAAAGAGGTGATTGATAGGGTTGAGTTGGAACAAGATGCAAAGCCACTTGAAAAACAACGTTGGGCAGGTCTTGTTGATACGGTAGGTAATAAAATACTGGCAAAATCCTTAGCTCAAATGGATTATGCGGGAGCCGCGGCTATTTGCGGTCTGGCAGGAGGGTTTGCTTTGCCAACGACTGTCATGCCATTTATCTTACGCGGTGTTAGTTTATTTGGTATTGATTCAGTCCATTGCCCCTTTGATAAACGATTAGCAGCTTGGCAACAGGTTCTCAGTTTGCTACCTGAGTCATTTTATCAAGAAGCCTGTCAAAAAATCAGTTTACAAGAGGTGCCAGTGTTCGCCGATAAAATAATTAAGGGACAGGTTACTGGCCGAATTTTAGTGACACTTTAAACATCTCAAGGAAAATATAATGAGTGATATTAAAAGGCCGATTAATATACATAAAGCTTACCATGCCCATGTATATTTCGATGCAGATAGCTTGTCTTTTGCGACATCATTATGTCAGCAGGCGGGTCAATTGTTTGGTGTTAAAATTGGCAGGATTCATGAAAAGCCAGTAGGACCACATCCTAAATGGAGTTGCCAAATTCTGTTTGGCAAGAAGGAGTTTGAAAAGCTCGTGCCATGGTTGGATGACAATCGTCAACAACTGAGTATTCTTGTACATGCTCAAACGGGTAATGACCTAAAAGATCATACGGATCATGCTTATTGGTTAGGTGATGACGTGAAACTCAACTTAAGCATGTTTTATTGAAAGTGCTTCACCTATTCAATACCATTATTGCCTAGCGTTAATGGTATTGAATGAGCTCATGAACGATGCCACTTGGGTCTTTAAAAGCGCTGTATCTGCCCCATTTATTAAGCCCTGGTTCAGCATGTAAAATGGGTATGTTTAGGTGTTTAAGTTGAGCTAGTTTTGCATCTAAATTTGCCACTTCTATGACGAGATTAGAATTAGCCTGTACACCATGTTGATATTCCACCGCCATACCGTCTCCTTCAAACAGTAATATGTGATGAGTCCCTAATGCGAGTTTGATTCCATTTTCTGTTTCTTCAAGTAATGTCATCTCTAACACAGTTACATAAAAGTTTTTTGCAATTTGAAGGTCGTCTACCACAAGAAGTGTCATCGCAGAATGGCTCATTAATCTATTCCTTTATTTAAACCTGTAAGAGTGATGTATTAAAAGGTATGAGCTAATACATAGAAATTATCTTGTTGTTTAATCTGCTGCCAACCTAGCTTTAAATATAAGTTAGGGAGGTGGGTATAAACATATAGGTTTTTTTGATCTGGATTAGTGCTGATTTTGTGAATTGCATATTTCTCCCTCGCAATCGTCACGGCCTCTTTGATTAGCGTCGAAGCAAGTTGTTGGTGGCGATAGTTTGGGTGTGTTAATACGGCATTTATCCAAAGCCCCATGGTTTGATTCGACTTGTCCATGGGCGATGGATACATTTTAAAGGCTAACCCTGCAACAAGCTTATTTTGCTCAAAAGCTAAAATAGGCTCAGGCACAATAAAAGGTGAAATTGCATTATTAAAGGGTTCTGAGTTATTCCATTCAGTGCTAAACCACTCGGTTAATTGAGACAGGGATTCGAGGCTATGATGAGTGCTTTTTAATTGCATGACCTTCCTTGTGATACTGATCGTCAGTTGGACTTATATCATGCTGAATTAAAAAACTAATTTCAATTTTAGGTGGAAATTTTAAGGGGCTTAATTTGGATAAACCCCTTAAAAAGAGCTAAGGAAGTAGAATCCCTTCAAGCTCATGATAATCCTTCACAAGAATATCAGCCCCCTTCGCTGCTAATTCTTGTTCCGAAAACTCGCCAATTAATCCCACCGCAAAGCAACCTGCTGCTTTGGCGGATGTGATGCCATTGGGAGAATCCTCAATAACCAAGCATCTAGTCGCAACTAGGTTATTACGGCTAATGCAGGCTAAATAAGGCTTCGGGTGAGGTTTGTGCTGATTCACGTCATCACAGGTAATAAAGTCCTTAAAGTAGGTCTCAACTTGATTCCGCTTAATAAAGCAGGCCATTTGTTTTCTGATGGAAGAGGTCACTAGATAACAGGGTTTATACTGATTAAGCCTTTTAATGAAATCGAGTGAACCCTTAATTTCTTCAATCGTATTGATATCCTGATCAAATAGATCCCTCTTATAATCAAGCATTGTCTTGGCATCGTGATGACTAAATTTGGAGAAGTAGTCAAAAAAATGCGTTTCAGGACTACCTTGAAATGAGGCTACTTGAGCATCGTTATAAGTAATATTAAACGCTTCTAATGCTGCTTTTTTAGTACTGACATGTAATGATTCTGAATCCGCTATGACGCCATCAAAATCAAATAAGATGGCATCAAAGTCAGCCAGTTCAATATTTTTAGGTAACACGACCTTAGACAATAGAAACCCCTCTTGCATCAATGCTGACAAATACATCTGTTTGATTCGAAAGTGGTTCATCAAAACTATAATCTATCATGAAGAGTGATTCACCCCAGGGGGTTTCGAGCTGGTATTCAGTATGGCTCCCAAGGTAAACCGATGTATTTACTTGAGCAGGGAAAGATACTTGATTACTTGTATCTGGATTAACAAACTTCAATGCATTCGGGCGAATGAATACTTGATGTTTCCCCACTAATTTAATGCCTTGATAAGTAAAGAGTGCATGATCACCGAGTTGAAATAAAACGCCACTTTCTGTGCTAACAAGCTCGCCTGATAGTTTATTAGCATCACCAATAAACTGGGCAACAAAGTCATTTTTAGGCGTTTTATACAGATTCTTAGGGCTACCAATTTGACTGATATTGCCATCGTTCATGACGATAATATCATCGGAAATAGCCAGCGCCTCTTCTTGGTCATGGGTGACATAAATGGCAGTGACACCAATTTCTTGCTGCAAATCACGAATATCTTGTCTTACTTGTCGACGTAGTTTTGCATCAAGGTTAGATAAGGGTTCATCAAACAAAAGTACATCGGGTTGAATCACAATGGAACGCGCAATGGCCACCCTTTGCTGTTGCCCACCAGACAGTTCACTCGGATAACGCTCTGTTAAATGGGATAGACCCACAGTGGATAGCGCCTTTTGTGCTTTTTCGCGCATCTCATCTTTTTTTGCTTTGTGGTTACTTAAGCCATAACACACATTTTCAAATACCGTCATATGGGGGAATAAGGCATAAGACTGAAATACCATACCCACATTTCGACCGGATGCTGACGTTTTAGTCACCTCTTTGCCGCTGATAAATACCTGCCCAGATGTCGGCAATTCAAGTCCTGCTATCATGCGTAATGTCGTGGTTTTACCGCAACCAGACGGCCCTAAAAGTGTGACCAACTTACCTGAGTCGACTTCAAAGTTGATTGATTTAACTACTTGGGTATCGTTAAACGCTTTAACCACATTTTTAAATATTACTGAAGAATCGTGTGACATGTTAATACCTGACTATTTTTGTTTTTGTACGTGATTAAAGAGGCGTTATTTTTGCGCTCTTAAAAAGACCTTTCTTTTACCGACAAAGAGTTTCATTAATAAAATAGCAATGCTCATAATGACAATGAGAGCCGTAGCATAAGCAATGGCCACCCCAAAATGGTTACCTTCAACCAAGCCAATAATATAGGCAGACGATAAGTTGTAATCGGCACTCACCAAGAAGATCACAGCACTGACACTGGTAATAGAGCGTATAAAGCTATAAATCATGGAGGACACAATAGCCTGCTTTATCAAAGGGAAGATAATACGTCTTAAGGTGGTAAAGCCTGTTGCCCCTAAAGTAATCGACGCCTCATCTAAACCTTTATCGAGTTGCGAAAGGGAGGCAATGCCTGAACGTACCCCGACGGACATGTTTCTAAAAACAAAACAAAGTACGATAATCATGGCTGTGTAAGTTAAATCAATGGGCGCCTGATTAAAGGCAATGACATAAGATACGCCGATAACTATGCCTGGAATGGCAAAGCTCAGCATGGTGCCAAACTCAAAATAAGCTTTACCCGGGAAATCAACTCTGGATAACAAGTAGCCGGTAAGAAGACCTAAGAAGGAGGTGAGTGGCATGGCTATAATCGCCAGTAATAAAGTCGTGAATAGAGAATCCCACGCGACACCGGTAGCCATGACTGAGTTATTAATGAACTCGATCCTAAACGCTTCAGCATAATGAGAAAGAGAGAAAGAGTTGTCCACGCCCCAGGTTTCAACAAAACCACCGAGTAATATCATGATATAAATGGTGATGGTAAAGGCGACCCAAGGTAATGCCGTGCCAAGTGATAAAAATTTCACTATTTTAGGCAGAGGGCCATAACTGCCGCCGTCGCCTTTACCTGTTACTGTGGTGTAATTGGTTTTCCCAACCCATTTCTTTTGAATAAAAAAGGTCGTTAAGGTAAAAATCAAAAGTACAATCGCAAGGGTGGCTGCTTTGCCATCGTCCGCAGAGGCGCCTGCAATGGCAAAGAATATTTGCGCCGATAGCACCTGATAATCTCCACCTAATACCAAAGCGTTACCCAAGTCGGCCATACTTTCAATAAAGCCCAATAAAAAAGCATTGGCGAGCCCTGGTCTCATTAAGGGTAGTGAAACTGTGAAAAAGGTTTTGCTTGGGCTTGCTCCTAGGGTTTGTGAGGCTTCTTCCATAGAAGGGCTAACGCCTTCAACAACACCAATAAGTACGAGAAAGGCAATAGGTGTATAAGACAGGGTTTGTGCTAACCAAAGCCCCCAAAAGCCATAAATCCAGCCGCCGAGTTCAACCTCAAAAAAACTATTTAACCACTGGGTTAATGAGCCAGATGCACCCAGCAATAGGATTAAGGCCATGCCGACAACAAAAGGCGGAGTGATCATGGGCAGTATGCTGAAAAAGCCTAAAAACTTTTTACCGACAAACTGTGTTCGAGTCACAATTAGAGCAAAAGCCAGACCTAACAGCGTGGTACTGATACCTGTCATAATAGCCAAAAACAAGGTTGACCATGCGACACCGCAAATAGAATTCGCATTGGGACCGCAATCAAGTCCCCATAAATTGATAATGGCAAAGCGGTTATAAAAAGCGTGGAATGAATAACCCGCATCCTCGATAAAAAAGGCTCTTACTAGGATATTTATAACAGGAAAAGCGACAAAAACGAGCACTAAAAATATGATAATAATTAAGCAAGATGTTGAAAATACATCCCCTTTCATAAACCCTCGGTAGGCCAAACCACTGGCAAGCATAAATAAAAAGCTTAATACTAATAAGAGGGTGCCAGCACCTGTTCCAAGTTGGTAGGCATCTTCAGGTAATAAGGGGATAAGCCAATCAAAGTTAACGCCAAAGTCACCGACTAAAAAGGCCTGAATGAGGGTAAAAGCAAGGCCGAATAAACCATAATAGAGTTGACGGTTTAGGAATCCCGCCTGCTTGGCTGTCTCTTGGTTTTTGACACTAAAGGCATAATCGAAAGCGTAAAATATAAAGGGGAGCAGAGGGAAGGCAAGCCAATATTTTTCTAGCTGTAATAACTGGCCAATAAGTGGTGCAGTGTCTTCCATGAAAAGAAAGTTCAATGTTAGCCATTGAAAAGACCAAAAGTTTCCATCAATTCGATACCAAGGCATTAATAGGGCCGCAATAAGACCAAGTATTAATGTGTTTCGATGAAATTGGTTCACGGGTAAGTTCTCCCAAAGGTGTGAGCTTTTCTCTATAGAAATAAAGAAAAAAAGTCAGGTAAGGCTGAGCACAAGTGCTCTTTACCTTAAATGTGAAGCGAATAATAAAGGGCTAACACAGATGTAAGCCGTGTTAGCCCTTATTAATTAACGAGAGACAGGGAAGATTTCATTAGTCCATTTTTGGATAATGGAATTTTTGTAGGACTTGGTAGCAAAGCGAGAATCAGACAATATCAACTTAGCATCCGTCAGTTGCTCTGAACCCTTAGGGGCGGCAGCGGCTGAGCTGGATGGAAATTGTAATGAACCAACAGTTGCTAGTAGTTCCTGTGTTTCTTTTTCGTATAAGAAAGTGGTGAAGGCTTCAGCCGCTGCACGGTTTGGCGCGCCACGCACTATCCCAACAGGACCTACTTCGTAAAGGGTACCTTCACAAGGTGCGACCATTTCAATAGGGAAGCCTTTTTGCATTAGATCAACAATGTCATGTCCAAAGCCGATACCAATTAAGGTTTCACCAGCGGCGGCCATTTTGACGCCTTTAGAGCCTGACTTAGTATATTGGCTGACGTTTTGATGAACTTTAATGACAGAGTCCCAACCCTTGTCTTGGTCGCCATCAAAGGCTTGTAACATGGTGGCTGCGAATTTATAGGCAGTACCTGAGGTATTCCAGTTAGCGACAACAATTTGATCTTTATAGGCAGGATTTTCAAGGTCTTTCCAACACATAGGTTTTGGAATATCCAGTTTTTGTAGTAGTTCAGTGTTAACCCCTAACCCTAAGATGCCCATGTAAAGTGCCCCAAGGCGATTACCACTGTCCCAGGTTAAAGAGGAAGCCCAAGGCTGAACAGACTCATCAACAGGGTATTTATGTACCGCAAATAAATCATCTTGTAGTGCCGTTTTATAAGGATCATCGGTACCGTAGAAGGCCAAATCTACTTTAGATTTATAAACTTTTTCCTTACAATTCTCTAAAGCATCATCTGCTAATGATTTACATTTTCGCTTCGAAGCTCGAGCCGATTTTTCTAATTCACCTTTAATTCGAGACATCATTTCGCTGGTACTTAAGCGAATGAACTTAGCTTCGAATTGATTATCACCATTTACTTGGGCTACCTTACGATTGAATTCATCAATCACAACTGCGCAAGCTGCAGATTCTGCACCACAATAAGTGACCAGTTTGCCATTAATGCCTTGTAAATATTGATAGTCATTTGCAGCAGCATTGGCAGGGGTTAGAATAAAGATAGATGAAAGGCTAAGAAGAGTAGGTATAAAAGCTGATTTTTTGAGAGAGAACATAATATTTCCTGTTGTTTTTATTGTGTCCTATTCATCTTGTTGTCTGCTTGATTTATATACAAACGATTTAATATTAAAGAATTTTCTTATATTTGTTAGATTTAAAATAATTGATATTAGGTTGTAATATTTGTAATTTTTGTAATATTAAAGTCGAATTATAAGATGTATTTTTTGAGTATAAGCAGTAGTTTATACAGAAGGCTTATTGTGTGGGTTACCCTATGAATAGAATAAAAATAATGGTCGTAGACGATGATAAGGATATCCTCGAATTTTTGACAAATTTTTTACAAGAGAATGAATTTGAAGTTTACTCACAAGATAATGGCGAAAACGTTTTATCAATAATTGAAGAACATAACATAGACTTACTGATTATCGATTTGAAATTAGCAGGTATGAATGGATTAGATATCTCTAAAGAAGTCGCTTTGAATTATGATATTCCCATTATCATGATCTCAGGCGTGAATGATGATATTGAAAAAATTGTCGGCCTTGAATCTGGTTTAGATGATTTTATAGATAAGCCCTTCAACCCTAGATTATTACTGGCAAGGGTACGCTCTCGTTTAAGACGCTCACTTTTACCCCATAAAGAGAGGATTAAGCCAAAAGAGAGCATCAAAGAAAAGAGTAATGCCGATTTGAGTTTTGGTGACTTCTTGTTGGACTCAAAGCGATGTACCTTGTACCGAGAATCAGAAGGCTTTATTGAGCTGACGAATACTGAATTCAGACTATTGGAATACTTCGTTAAAAATGCCAATCAAATCATCTCCAGACAAGATTTATCTGATGAATTAGGTTTAGAGTCAAGTTCATACATGATGCGCAGTATTGATGTGCTTATTTTAAGGTTAAGGCGAAAAATAGAGTTAATACCATCCAAGCCAAAATACCTTCAAACACGACGCAATCGTGGTTATATGTTTATGACAGGACTAGAAAGTGACGATGAATAAGTTAGCTTCATTGAAGAATAAACAGCGATTAATAATCGTGTTTTTTGCCTTGTCTCTGCTGTGTATTTCAAGTTTGGTTTATTTATATGAAGGCTTTTATCGAAGTAATCAAGCTCTCCTCGATAATCAATCAAATAATAAATTACTCATTTCATCCATTGGGCTAATGCAGGTTTCTCAAACCTTGAATGGTCTGGATAAACAAAGGTCATTAAGTGTCTTTACTTATGAGTACGCTCAAATATCTAAGAAATACCAAGCTATTCAAGCGGATTTAAACGCGTTTGATTCAGGTCGAGGTACTCATCCTAACTATGCTAAACAGGTGGGTGACATTATAGCGCTGTTGGAAAGCTTTAGTGATGTTGCAAAAGTAAGGAACGACTACAATTACCGAAAAAATACTCTAAGAGTTACTGTTGATAATGGTATTGACCTTAATGCGAACAATGAACGACTTTATTTATGGAATTTATTAAAATCTGCCATAGAGGCTAAAAACCTACTGACCCTGGGTGAGTTATATCGTGATTTTATTCATGTTGCTGAGTTAGTAGAAAATGATAATGATGCTGAGACAAAAAAAATTAAAAATATCTCATTTGGTTCCTTGAATGTATTTTCTACAATAGAAAAAATAATTTCACTCAATGTTATTTTGAACAGACACCTTGAGGAAGTGATTAATAAAACGGATAAGCTCTCTAAAGATATTGTGATCGAGTCATCCAATGATTTTATCATTGATGATTTTAAATCTACTCGGATTATTTACTTTATTTTTATTGTATTGATGATTTTGTTTTCTGTGTGTTTTTTTCTGTTTTCCTTTTCACTTCTTAACAAGAATAAAAAAATACTATTATCACTTTCTGATGTTGCAGATTTAAAACCTTTTGATTCAATAGGGCGCTCATCAAATAATTTAAATGATAAGGATTTACTTTTCTATAGTAAAATCATTCCTTTTATTGTTAGGGAGAAAAACCCTTCCTTTATCTTATTAGATAAAAATGACACGCCATTATATTTTTCAAAAGTGTTTTATGAACAAAATAAACAAGCACTGCTTAGCGCTCTAACTTCAAGTAATCAAAATAAGCTGACGTATTCACTTCAAGATAACCATTACTTCCTTTCTTTGGCTCAAAGTCAAAAAAATGAGGCGCTTGAGGCTGAGCTAGTTCAGCAATTGCTTACGGTTGAAGTATCTAGTGTGCAAAGGCTAGGTAGCAGTGAATTCAAGTTGATTTTTATCAAATCTGAAATGGATGAACAGGACAGGCAAAGTAAGCGACTTGATTCTTTGGCAACTATTACCGGTGCTGTGGCTCATGATATTAATAATATGATTAGCGTAATTGTCAGCTCGTTAGGGATATTACGTGAGTCAAAATCACTTAATTTATCTGAGGATGGTAAGGTGATTGATCGCGCGTTATTTTCTGCCGATAAAAGCATTAGCTTGATTGATAGATTGCTTACCTTTTCAAGGTGTAAAAAACTTGCCCCAGAGCTGGTGGAAATAAACGAACTATTAGAAGGGCTTTATGAGGTAATAGGTTTTGCCACGGATGAGAAGGTAAAGGTGGTGTTGGCGTTAACAGACAAACCCCTTTATACCTATATCGACCCGGGGCAATTAGAAACCAGTATTATCAATTTATGTATTAATTCAAGTAATGCCATTCAAAGTAACGGCACTATTAAGATTTCGACTGAAGTGAATGCGGCGGATAGGTTAACCATTCGAGTGGAAGACAATGGTCATGGTATGCCTAAAAATATTCAAGGCAGAGTATTTGAACCTTTCTTTACGGGTCGTAAAAAAGGGGAAGGGCATGGATTAGGCTTGAGTATGGTATATGGCTTTGTAAAACAAAGTGGCGGCTCGATTGATCTCGAAAGCCGAGTCGGCCAAGGTACTATGATATCCATTAGTTTTTCGTTAAAACAAATTTAGAGATAATATGACGATGAAAAATCTTTTCTTATTTTTTATTTTCAACAGTTTCGTTTTCTCAAACGCGGTAATTGGGCAAGAATCAACCCTCAAAGTCTATTGCAGTGCCAAACCAGATAGTTGCTTATGGCTGAAAGAGAGGATGGACAGTGTCTTCAAAATTGCCAGTAGTGTAGAGGTAAAAAGCTCAGGTGATGTTCTACACCTTATTGAAGCGGGGAATAAAGAAGGCTTTGATATTTGGTGGGGTGGTACAGGTGATACTCATTTGAAAGCGGCTGAAAATGATTTGTTAGCGCCCATTCGTCTGAATAACCTTGATCAACAATTGTTCTGGTCTCGTAATATTTTAGAAATATCTGGTCAAAGAAGTGTCGGTATCTACGCGGGTATTTTGGGCATTATGGTGAATAAAAGGGTATTAACTGAACTAAACCTAGACGTACCCCAGTGTTGGTCAGATTTAGGTGATACACGCTATAAAAGCCAAATTATTATTGGTGATCCTAATTTATCTGGCACGGCTTATACTTTTTTAAGCACCTTGTTTCAGATTTACAAAGGTAAAAAAACACGTCAGATAGTCTCTGATATTAAACAAAATGTGCGTCGTACTACTAATAGTGGTCATAAGGCGTTGAGTCCGCTAATAGCCGGAGAAAATGCTATCTCCATTGCGTTTATCCATGATGTGGTATCGGTATTAGACGATAATGATGACCTAGCCGTTGTTATTCCCTGTGAAGGGACTGGATATGAAATTGGTGCGGCAAGTATCATAAAAAACAGCTCACAGGCGAAAGCTGCGCAGAATTTTATTGAAAAAAGCACCTACCCTGAAGTGCAAAATGGTTTGGCTGCGGATATCGGACTGCAGTTGTATTCCAATATCAATACGGTTAAGTCCAGAGCCTATTTTGATGATAGGTATTTCAACCTGATTAACTATGATTTTTTTACTTATTCACGCCCACAAATCCGTAAACGTATATTGGATTTGTGGAACGAGTTAGATTGAGCTGCTTATTTCTTTAGGGCCTGAGTCGCTGTCATCATGTTGTAATTTTGGTAAACATCTTGGGCAAGTTGTTGTACCAATAATCGCATTTTAGCCACCGAATTAGGGTAACCATTTTCATCAATATCAGTGTTAAACGCAAAACTGTATTGGGGGGATAGCGCCAAGGTTTGCTGAGTATTAACCAGAGTATAATTGCCTGCTAATACTACTTTTGAATCTATGGTGGCATAGAAGTGATCAATATTAAGTACCAGATTCGCTCTTTCTTTGGTGCTTACTATTTTATCTACTTCAGGCTTAACGGACTTTACCAGAGCCTTTAAATCGAGCTGTAAGCTCTTAGTGATGGCTTCATCTAAATTTTCTGCCCACATATGGTAATAGGCATAACTCAATTCATGCTCACTTAACTGTAAAATTAAGTTTGGCTGTTTTAGATATTCAGGCAAAGTTAGTTGGATTTTTTTGATAGGGCTCACCCCATTAAGGCTCTCAATATCAAGTTGCTGATTAAGCATATAGTAATGGCTTGTTGGTGTTGGCTGGCTATTGCAACCGAGCAATACAAGACTTGAAAAAATAATAGTAAAGACAGTTAGTAATTTCATTATTATTGTCCTTCACTCAGGGCTTTAAATGGCTCTATATCAGAGGGTTGGTTATCGGAAAAAATCAAACTGTTGGGTCTGTTTTTTACCTTGTTCAATAAAGGCTTAAGCTCATGCAAACTAGACTGAACTGCCTGTAAAGTATTGAGCAATTCATCATAACCTGGTGAGCCTTCAGATAAACCTTGTGTCATCTTCGAAACTTTTTCAAGAGTGTCTTGTAATTGAGCAGGAAGCTTAGCCGCTTGAGTTTGATCAACCAGACCATTGACCTTATTACTGGTCACATTTAATTCATTTAGGGTAGTGCTGAGGTCTTTTAATACTTGCTGAGTGTCTAGGGTAAGAGCTTCAAGAGGCAGTTTATTCAGTTTGTCGATAAAGTCACTGGCTTTATTGGTGATTTGGCCAAAGTTATCTTGAATCGTTGGGATGATGTTATAACCATTTTGGCTCGTGACTGAATCAATAGGCTGTTCTGGGAAGTGTTGTAATTCAACAAAGAGGCTGCCGGTTAAGATGTTGCCTGTGGCTAGGCTTGCTTTTAGACCTTTCCTAATCCATTGATCAGTTTGCATGCGCATTCCATCTGAACTCATTTGAGTATCGGGTAGTCCAATCATACCTGGCTGCATACTGAGTAATACGGCTATTTTAAGGTCATCTTCTAATAAACTAGTTTGTTCTGTCATTTGAAAGTTTGTATTAAGAACCTTACCAACATTAACGCCACGATATTCGATGGGGGCACCAATTTCTAAACCACGAATGGACGTGCTAACCAGCATGATGTATTCCACTGAATGGATATATTTGGTGGCACTGGCTTTATCAAGGTCACTGTAGATTCGAAAAATATCCGATTCTGTCGCCTGTGGTCCTGGTAGCATGCCATCGGGTACGCCAAAGGTAATACCATTCGTTAATAGGGTTTCCACGTTACCTGTCTGCACACTGATGCCATCACTACTGAGATCTAGACGTAGGCCACTGGTATTCCAAAAGCGTGTATTTTGAGTGACGAGTTGATGATAAGGCTCTTCAATAAAAGCATCGTAATACACTACACGTTCTTCGAAATTAAATTTAACCTTCTCAAAGCGGCCAATCGTAAGCCCTTTGTAAACAATGGGATCACCTGTGGTAAAGGCAAATTCATCGTCGCTGTTAAGGGTGATTCTAAGGCCTGGTGTCCCAGCGGGTGTGACAGGGGGAGTTTCCAGCCCGATAAAATCATATTTGACGATATCACTTTGCCCGGGAGAAACTTCAATATGGCCACCCGATAATATGGTACTTAACCCTGATATGCCCTCTTTACCAACTCTGGGTTTAACCACCCAAAATGCACTGTCTTCTTTTAGTAACGGGTCTGTATTTTTATTCAGTCTAGCGGTCAGCTCAATGCTATCGAATTGATCTGAAAGTTTTAAATCAACGACCTTGCCTATGGTGATATCCCTTAGTTTTATTTTAGTGATATCTATCTCAAGGCCCTCTGCGTTTTCAAACGAAATGGTAATTAATGGGCCTTGATTACTCCAATTGTAATAGAGCATCCAAAGACCGATTGTCAGTGCCACAATCGGCACTAACCACACCTTAGATATGGGGCGTGCATGATCTACTTTAGCCGGTGATACATATACTTCTGGTGGCATTCTACTTCTCTTTTATAAATATGTGGGGTTGATTCGCCCACATTAATCTTGGATCAAAGGTCATAGCGGCGAGCATGGTGGTTATCACCATGCCGGCAAAGGCAAGGGCGGCAGCGCCTGGATACACACTCATGATCTGTCCCATTTGAATTAAGGCTGCCAAAATAGCAACGGCAAAAACATCCACCATGGACCAACGGCCAATGAGCTCAGTCAGTCTATATAGCTCAACATTAATCCGCCTAGAATCACTTTTTTTAATCGTGACACTGATACATAACCAGGATAATGCAAGAATTTTTCCGATAGGAACCAATATGCTGGCGACAAAAATCACAACAGCAATAGGATAAGTACCCGGTTCCCAGAGGGAAATAACGCCACCCATTATAGTACTTGCTGTTTTTTGTCCAAGCCAGTTGGTGTACATGATAGGTAGCAGGTTAGCAGGAATATAGAGGAGGATACTGGTTACTAACAGTGCGACGGTATGCTGCAAGCTTTTGCTATTAATAAGGTGCAAGTGGCGGTTGCAAGTGCGACAGCGAGCATGGCTCATATCATTGAGTGTTAAGCATACTGGGCAACCGTATTGATGGTTCTGTTCTGCATTATCTCTATGACTATCTTTCATGGAGCTTCACCTTTCGCCAAATTTGATACCTATCAAGCAGTGATAAACTGGCAACTAAGCAAATGATAAAGAGTACATAGCTCCAAAAAGACAAACCCAAGGTAACCGTAGCTAAAGAGGATACCTTGATAAAACTGACTAATACGGCGACTAAAAATATTTCTGCCATATTCCAATCAACAAGAATAAAAACGAGGTGTAATACTTGATGGGTGTAAGGTAAAAAGTGTTTCCTTTGTAAGGAAATAAGTACGTAGATAAGAGACAGTAAACAAAATGCAGGGATTAATAAAGTCGTAAAAAACAAGAGCATGGCGATACTAAAATAATCCATTAACATCATGCTAATGATAGTATCAGAGAAACTAATGACAAACTCTTTACCTTGACTAGTAAAAGACATAAATGGGAAGGTCAGAGAGAAAGCTAAGAAAATAAGCGAAGATATGGCTAACGCCAACATTCTATTCTGGGCACCCAGAAAGCGACGTGTTAAGAGGTGATTACAACGGGGACAAGACGCTGTTTGGCCGTGCTCAAGTTCAGGTAAGGAAATTAGCAAGTCGCATTCATGACAAGCAATGGTTGAGCCTGGCTCTTGTGTCATAACAGAAGTATGTTTCATTTTCTATCGATCATATTATGATATCTTTTTATCCAATGAGTTGAGCGAGAAGAGTGCCAAATTTGACCTTATTAAGTATTTTACCCTATCTTAAATACACTCTTCTTAGGTTTAAAAAACCTCACTATTGACTTTTTTATAGCGCTGAAATCATTAAATCGCTATTAATCGGCTTATATATTGTGACTTAATTTTTACTTTATAAGTTAGTAAATTTGGTGCAAATAATTAATCATATTCATAATTTTAGTTATCTCAAAATATATTCAAGATAAGATAGTGGCATAAATAAAGCGCTATATTCTATCAAGTAATATTGCTTTGGTTTTTGTTAATCGTCTAACCTTATATAGTTAGCGTGTATATACCATTAATTTGGCTGGATTTCCCAGAGTTTGCAGCCATGTATACTGATTATTTTACATGCAAATATGAAGAGAAGATGAAGTTTTACATAGGCTATAGTTTATTAACCAAAATTGATAAACAATGGCTATATTGCTTCTTGTAACCTTAGTGTTAGGTTATAAGTAAAAATTCAACGTGTTATTTTGAAAGTAAAGCTATGTCTAATGTCGATCGGATGAGTTCGGACATGGATGACAGTATGAAACGGATTTTTGATGCCACGCCAGTGCCCATGGTACTGTCTCGCCCTGATGGTAGCTTTGAATATGTCAACAGTGCCATGTTAGCTTTGCTAGGATACACAGAAAGCGAAATTTACAACACCAATATCATTATCTCTCATCCTGATAATATTGACGTAAATAAAGAGATCCGTAATCGCCTGAAAGTCGATCCCTATAGTAGCGTCGTAGTCGAAAAAAAATATTTACATAAGTCTGGTCGCACGATTGAAGGTCTGCTTACCCTAGTTGCTGAGCAGGATGAAAGGGGGGGCATAAAGCGGATGATTGCTCAGGTTGTAGACCTGACAGAGCACAAAAAAACAGCCGCTTCCTTATTAATGTTTAAAACCTTATTGGATAGCTCTAATGATGCTATTTATGTGATAGATCCAAGCACCTCATACATAATCGAATGTAATCAACCTGCTTATGTGAATTTGGGTTATGAAAAAGATGAAGTCATTAACAGACTAAAAGTGTCAGATGTTAATCCACAGATGTCCCGAGAAGGCGCTTGGAAAGCATTCATGGATGAATTAAAAGATGCTAAAAATATGTTGTTTGAACGAAAGAATGTCCATAAAAATGGGACTGAAATACCGGTTGAAGTCAGTATCAGTTATATCCAATTCGATTCCGAGTTCTATGTATTAGCCGTCGTTAGGGATATTAGCCAACGAAAAGCAGCGGAAAAACTTATCTGGCAACAGGCCAACTTTGACCACCTTACCGGGTTACCAAATAGACGGTTATTAACCGACCGATTACAGCAATCTATTCATCATGTGAACCGTAATGGTAATCATATTACCCTTCTATATTTAGATTTAGACCGCTTTAAAGAGGTGAACGATACCTTTGGTCATGCTAAGGGTGATCAGCTATTAATCGATGTGGCACATAGATTAAGTAAGTGTGTGAGGCAATCGGATACGGTTGCCAGATTAGGGGGCGATGAGTTCACCCTGGTTATCTCTGAATTAGATGATGTCGAGCATACAAACAAATCTGCGATTGAGAGAATTGCGAGCAAAATACTGTATCGGCTAAGTCGCCCCTTCAAACTTGATAACGAACAGGTTTATATCACAGCCAGTTTAGGCATTGCTTTTTACCCCGAAGACGCTACGGATTCAAATGAGTTATTTAAAGCTGCTGACCAAGCCATGTATGCGGCCAAAAAACAGGGAAAAAATTGTTTCCAATACTTTTCTACCGATATGCAAAAAGAAGCATTAGCTAGAGTTCAGATGGTAAATGAATTACATACCGCAATAGAGCAACAGCAATTTTCCCTGGTGTACCAACCTATCATTGAGCTGAAAACCGGCATAATTAGTAAGGCTGAGGCGCTTATTCGATGGCATCATCCTACAAAAGGTTTAATTAACCCAGATGAATTTATTCCGACGGCTGAAGATACGGGACTGATTTGTGAAATAGGTGATTGGGTTTTCAAGCAAGTGGTGCAACAAGCGGCTATTTGGCGAATGAAGTTAGACCCAAATTTTCAATTAAATATAAATACATCGCCTGTACAGTACCTGAGAAGTAACTCTTTTTTGGGAAACTGGATTAAATATTTAAACGAATACCAAGTACCCGGTGAAGCCCTGACGATAGAGATTACTGAACGAATTTTAATGGACTCAGATTCTTCCATAGCAAAAAAATTGATCAACTTTCAATCCTTAGGGATGGATGTCGCGTTAGATGATTTTGGTATGGGCTACTCTTCACTCTCCTACATCAAAAAATTTGATATAGATTATTTAAAAATAGACAGATCATTTGTTAAAAATATCACCACAAGTATTAATGATAAGGTGTTGTGTGAAGCCATTGTTGCCATGGCCCATAAGCTTGGTATCAAGGTGGTCGCAGAAGGGATAGAAACAGAAGGACAAAGGCGCTGTTTGAGAGATATTGGCTGTGATTACGGCCAAGGTTATTTGTTTTCAAGGCCGGTAGGTGTGTTAGCGTTTGAGCAACAGCTCATTAAAAGCCATCTAGCAAGTATCAATTTGCCAAGTCATTAATGAGTGTTACCTTAAAAGCTTAATGTGATACCAAGCGACAATTCGTACCACATTAAGGATAAAACTCTCTAGGGGGTGGCAGTGGTTTAATTTCGACCCGCCATGATACCGCCATCAATATCCCAGACCGCACCGGTTACCCAGCTTGATTCATCGCTTAGTAGAAAGCAGATAGTCTTCGCGATATCGTCTGGTGTGCCTATTCTGCCGATAGGGTGAAAATCATTGAAGCCCGCCAAAGCCTTGTCTAACTCTTCTTTTTGAATAAAAGAATGATAAATAGGCGTTTTAACAACAGAAGGGGAGACCGCATTGACCCTAATATTAAAGTCTGATAATTCCATCGCCATATGTTGAGTGAGTGCATGAATACCTGCTTTGGCCATTGAATAGGCGCTTGAAGGTGTTGCCTTAATAGCTTGTTTAGCCCACATAGAACCAATATGAACTATGGCACCTGACTCCTGTTTGATCATATTTTTGGCAACGGCCTGACTAATAAAGAAACTGGCTTTATTAAGCGCCATATATTGCTCATAGTCGGATGTTTGGTGCTCAATAAAGGCTGTGGGTTTGAAGTACCCCGCGGCATTGACAAAATAATCAATGGCACGACTTTGATTTTCAAGCGTATTGATTAGATTGTTAACATCTTGCTCTTCATAAAGATCAACTTGTAAGGTGCGTATTTCGCCCGCTTGCTCGATCTGACCTAAGCTCATTTTTGCAGCCGCTAATTTTTCCACTGAACTTGAGGCTATCAGTAGGTCACAGCCTTGAGTTGCAAGCTGTTTTGCTGTTGCCAGTCCCATGCCACTGGAACCACCAAGGATGAAAGCGAATGGTGTATTTGATTGTGTCATATTATATTCTCCAATAAGGTCTTGTTTAACTTGATGGACTTAGCTTAAATAGATACTAGGTTGTTGAAAACTAGGCACAAATTGGTTCCATAGGTACTTTTTGGTATATCTTGATGAAAACATTAGAAAATAAAATTAGTCGAAAAAAGGCCCCCGAAAATAGCGCTCGCATGGTAGAGACTATTTATGGCTGTAAATGGTCATTAACGGTTTATCAGTTATTAAAAGAAGGCACTAACCGCCCGGGGAAAATGGTGAAAAATGTTGATGGCTTAACGACTAAGGTACTCAATGAATGCCTTAGGAAAAATACTGAATTTGGTATCTTAGAGCGAAATAGTTTTAATGAAGTTCCCCCAAGAGTTGAGTATCAGGTGACTGAGTTCGGCCAAAAATTTATTCGGATATTGGATGACTTGGAACAGCTACAGGATGAGATAGATAAACAGAATTGAGAGACATTACCGACAAATAAAAAAACATTTGACCTTTGACCTATCTCCAAGCTTTAGAATGGGTTCAAATAATGATTCTAAAGATGGTCAAAACCATCGCATCTGTGTGGAGCTTCTATGAAATTCAAATCTAAAACCTTTATCTTGGCGGCAGCTGTTGTCAGTTCTCAAGCGTTCGCTGCAACCATTGATTTATACAAATCTAAAAGCTGTGGCTGCTGTAAGGCGTGGGCAGAAATCATGGAAAAAAATGGCCATGATGTTAAGGTTCATGCAGATAAGGATTGGTCTAAAGTGCGTCAAGACTATGGCCTTCCTTATCAATTAGGCTCTTGTCATACGGCTATAATTGACGGTTATTTAATTGAAGGGCATGTTCCTCAAGCGGAAATCGACAAACTATTAAAAGAAAAACCGAGTAATATTGCCGGCCTTTCAGCACCTGGAATGCCAATGCATTCACCTGGTATGGCCAAAGAGGGCGCTCCGTTTAAAGACTTTCAAGTAGTGTCTTTTGATAAGAAAGGTAACATGAATCTTTACCGTCAGTACTAGTTCAACGGATCAAGTTTAATCCTGTTTGTTGATTTAGCCGCTTCTCATTGAATGAGAAGCGGCTATTTTATGGATTGCAATATACTTCTTAACTTTGCAGGTTTGACCGGTTTAGGCAGATAGTGAACCCCACTTTCTTTGCAATCTTGAATCAGCTTAGGATCTCTCATTGCGGTAATAAGAACCGCTGGAATGATACGATCAAACTTATCTCTCATTGTCTGAATAAGCGCTAGACCATCCAGTTGTTGGCCTAACTGAAAATCGACTAATAAAAGGTCCGGTGGTTGAGATTGCTCTAATACCTCGGTGATTTTAGTAAAACACAAAATATGATGCTGCCAACGTTCTAATAAAGACTTCATGGCATCCAAGTTATTAGGATCATCATCAATGCACCAAGCCAATAGTTGATGGTTTGTTTCAAAAGTAGTTTGAGTACTTGGCACAGTTATCTTTTCGACTAGGGTCTTTTCTTTCGCGAGTGGCACCTTAATGCTAAAACAGCTGCCAACATTAACTTTAGATTTTACCTCGCTGGTAAGACCTAATAAGTTTTGCATGCGTTTGACCAAACCAAGCCCTAAACCTAGGCCTTCTTCATTTGTATTTTGCCAGCGATAAAAATCATCAAATATGTGTCCTTGCTCCTGTTCTGGAATACCTACGCCAGTATCCCAAACTTGTATTAATAAATAGTCTTTACGTTTTCGACAACACACAAGTACTTTGCCTTGTTGGGTATACTTCACCGCATTAGACACAAAATTTTGAATAATACGTCGTAAATATAGGGGATCACTGTGAACCTTATGGTTGCCAATGTTGCCTTTTAACTGAAGGTTTTTGTTTTCAGCAATGACACAAAATTCATTAATGATAGGTAAGAGTAAATCATTGAGATGGATATCGATTAGAACTGGATTAATGGCTCCCTGATCAAAACGTGCAATCTCCAGCAAGGTAGAAATAAGCGTCTCGGTAGATTGTACCGATGCATTGAGTTTATCGACGATAGTTTGTGTTGCGCTTTCAAGTGGTGCCGCTTCAAGTGCGCCAAGGTAGAGCCTAGCGGCATTCAATGGCTGTAAGATGTCATGGCTTGCTAGTGCCAAAAACTCTGTTTTAGTATGATTCGCTTTTTCAGCTTCTGCTTTTGCTTTGATCAATTCTAATTCGGCTTTAGCGCGCCGATTTATTTCCTGAATGAGCTCCTGGTTAACACTTTTTACTTCATCTGAGCGTGCCTGGACCCGATTTTGTAAATCGATATTCGCTTCTTTTAGGGCAATTTGGCTTTCTATGTGCTCAGTGACATCGGTAAAACTGGTCACAAACCCACCCTCTGGAAGCGGGTTACCTAACATTTCGATGACACGGCCATTGGCGCGACGGCGTAAAAAACGATGTTGGCTGGCATTGCGTAAATGAGTCAGACGTTTTTGTACTAGGGTTTCCACATCACCAAATCCACATTCACCATTTTGTGCGTTAAAGCGAATGAGGTTTTCAATTGGAATGCCCACTTTTAAAAAGTTATCAGGGTAATGATAGAGCTCAGCATAGGTTTTATTCCAGGCTACCAGTTGTAAATCCTTGTCTATGACGCTGATTCCCTGGGCTAGATTATCCATGGAAACAAAGAGTAGGTTCTGGTTAAACTGAATCGCTTGAGTCGCTTCATCAAGGTAGGTCACCATCTCTTCAACTTTCATGCGTTTGCCCACCATCACAGAGTTGATAATGGTTCTGGCTGATGAGCCGCCAAAAACGCCCCCTAAAATGCGCTCACAAAAATCGATAAATAGACGGTCTGGGGAGTCTTTTCCCGATATCTCTATATTATGTTGCTGCTGATACTCAGTGAGTATCTGCTGGCATCGTTGCTTGCCTAAAAAGGTCTCTAATAGCACGATCAGATCACCATTGAGCGCCAGTGATTTTGGTTTAATAAAACGACCTTCAAGTTCTGCGGTTGGGCTGACAAAAGCCGTCGCTTGAATTCTGTCTATCAATCTCTCACTGGCTAAAAGGGAGCCTGCAATATAGCCTATGATATTGGCTATTAAACTAATACAGGCGCCTAAAGAGATGACTTCTGCACGGGTTTCAAAATTATGACTTGACCATTCTTGGGTGCCTAATAATGGAAAAATAAGCCATAACAACCAAAAAACAAAGCCTAATGCAAAACCAGTATAGACGCCGATAGCATGTCCACGACGCCAATATAAACCGCCAATGACAGCGGGAATAAGTTGTAAAACGAGTGAAAAGGCTAATAAACCTGTGCCTGCCAATGATTCACTGGTGGCCATTTCCTGATAGTAGAGGTAGGACAAAATCAGGACTGCTGCGATAACAAAACGGCGAATGTGCAATATCTTTTTATGATAAAGAGGCTGAGCTTGATCGCGGGAGGAGGCGCGGGCCAACATAATAGGCAGAATGACGTCATTTGAAATCATAATGCTCAAAGAGAATGTTGCAATTATGATCATGGCTGTTGTTGCAGATAATCCCCCTAAGAAAATAAGCACTTTAAAAAAAGTGTTTTCTGAGGCGAGGGCGAACTGGATAACATAGGTATCAGCATTACTCTCTAAGCCAAATAAACTTTGTCCTGTCATGGCGATGGGCGGTATTAATATGGCAAAAACAGTGAGGTAAGCAGGGAAAACCCAACGGGCCATGTTAAGTTGTTTTTTCTCTTGGTGGTCAACGACTGTGACGTGAAATTGTCTGGGCAGACAAATGACCGCAGCAGCGGCCATGAGTGTTTGCATAATAAAACTGAAAGAGAAAATATCCTTGGTTTGCCAAACAGGTGACTCAAACGTTTGTTGTATCGTTTGACCTAGGGAGAAATCCCCTTGTTTGTTGAATAAAACAATAGCGATAAAGCCAACGCCAATAATGGCAAATAATTTAAACAAAGATTCAACCGCAATCGCCAGCATCATACCTGAACGGTATTCTGTGACTTCAATTTTGCGGGTACCAAATAGCACAGCAAAAATCCCCACCGACACTGTCGCTATTAATACAATGACGGAAGATGATACGCCTTCTTGATTAACAAAAAGGCTGAAATTTGACCCTATTGCTTTTAGTTGTAAGGAAATATAGGGGATGATTGCCAACATGGCGATCATAATGACAAGCGGGGCGGTTAAAGGTCTTTTGCCGTAGCGTGATGAAATAAAATCGGCAATAGAGGTAATGTTTTGCTTGTGACTGACAAAGGTGATTTTTTTTAAAAAAGGAAAAGCAAACAGGTAAAGGAGCACAGGTCCCAGTATGATGGGCAGGTAACTCCAACCGAATCGGGCTGCTTCACCGACAGCGCCATAAAAAGTCCAAGCCGTACAGTAGATGGCTAAAGACAGACTGTAAACTAAAGGGTGTCGAGTCAGCTTTTTTATTTTAGGGTCTTCTTTGTCGCCCCAACGAGCAATCCAAAACAAACCTAAAATATAAGCAATCGCCAAGAGTATCCAGATAGGCGTCAAAGTAGAGTGCCTATCATGCTTGGCTTATACATCTCATATCTTGATCTTAAGGTCATAATATTAGGGCTAGTTCCTCAGCTGAATAACGATTCATTCTTGACGCTTAAAGTCTTCATTGAAACTGGTTTTATACTCAATAAAAGCCATTTCAGACTCCCCGTAATAGATGCTTTTCGAGGCGATGGTAACAAGGCGAATAATAGAATTAGGGGTGATATCAGACATGATTTTTTGAGACCACTGGGTGCCTTGATCCGTATCTTGAACAAAGAATAACTTACTGGTATTGCCTTGATTGTCTAATAACGAGGCTTCAACTTCAGATAAGGTGAAAGGAGAGCTTACAATCAAAGTATTGTTGTTCTCGATAGAAATATTAAGTTCAAAATTACCATTATGAAAGGTGCATTTTCCACTGGTGTAACGGCAGTTAGATTTAGCCACTAGAGGGTAAGACTGGCCTTCCACTGCTTTTTGTGGTTTTTCACTGACTACATTGTCAACACCGAAATAGGCGAATAAAGACAAAATAGGAGCCACGATCAGGGCGATAATAAGGTGTTTATTCTTGAACATAAAAATGCCTGCTTATGATTATTAAAGGGATACAGGTGTTGTTCTGGTAAAGCGTCATTATCACTTTATCGCATCGTATTCCGTGTCTTATTTTGCCCTCTATACATGCTTAGGGCGCTTGAAACTCTAAATAATAACTAATTGATTTATATATTATAAAAGATACCGATACAAGGATCGGTATCTTTTTGTTTAGCTAAGTCTAATTTAAGAATAAATTAGACTCTTGCTCTGATGGATCTAGTGATCCGATGCTTGGCTTGCGCCTGCTGGGATTCGAATATGTTCCACCATATCTTGTACTTCTTTAGGTGCTTCGCCGTACATTCTGTAAACCACTAGGGCAACAGCAAAGTTAACGCTTGCTCCTACGGCACCAAATGCATTTGGCTCAATACCTAAGAACCAATTGTTTGGTAAATCACCTAGGAATGACGTGCTGGCAATAAACATGATGCCCTTATGTTGGAATACATAGAAAAGCGTCACACTTAAACCTGCAATCATGCCGGCAATTGCTCCTTCACGGTTCATCTTCTTAGAGAAGATACCCATCATTAACGCTGGGAAGATAGACGATGCGGCTAGACCAAAGGCTAGGGCAACGGTACCTGCGGCGAAATCGGGCGGGTTAAAACCGAGATAGCCTGCGAATACTATGGCACCTGCCATGGCAATTCGACTGGCTCTAAGCTCTTGTTTCTCCGTAATGTCGGGTCGCAATACCCCTTTTAACAAGTCATGGGAGATGGCTGATGCGATGGCGAGTAACAAACCTGCTGCGGTAGAGAGTGCCGCCGCTAGACCACCTGCTGCGACAAGAGCAATCACCCAGTTAGGTAGTTTGGCGATTTCAGGGTTAGCTAATACCATGATATCTCTGTCTACTTTAACCAGTTCATTCTTAGTTTTGTCCGCTTCGTATTGAATACGGCCATCACCATTCTTATCTTCAAACTTAAGAAGACCTGTCGTTTCCCAGTTTTTAAACCAATCAGGACGCTCTTCATAAGCCAAGTTTTCTTGACCAACAGGTTGCATTGTATTGATTAAGTTTAAACGTGCCATTGCGGCAACAGCAGGTGCTGTTGTATACAAGATAGCGATAAAAACAAGAGCCCAACCCGCAGAAGTACGCGCATCTTTCACTTTTGGTACTGTGAAGAAACGAATAATTACGTGAGGAAGACCGGCGGTACCTATCATTAGAGATAGGGTGTAAGCGATCATGTTTGTTGTGCTTAAGCGAGTTTGAGTGCTGTATTCAGCCCAACCTAACTCAGTCACAATTTGATCAAGCCTATCCAGTAGGAAGGTCTCAGAGCCAATCAAGGTACTGCCCAAACCTAATTGAGGAATCGGATTACCTGTAAGGTTTAAAGAGATGAAAACGGCAGGAATAGTATAAGCAAAAATCAGCACTACATATTGAGCAATCTGAGTATAAGTAATCCCTTTCATACCCCCCATTACTGAGTAGAAGAATACGATCGTCATACCGACCAATAGACCGATTTCATAAGGCACTTGTAGGAAACGAGAGAAAGCGACCCCGATACCTTTCATCTGACCGATAACATAGGTTACTGATGCCACGATTAAACAAATAACAGCAACGATACGTGCTGTTTTTGAATAGAAGCGATCGCCAATGAATTCAGGTACGGTAAATTTACCGAACTTGCGAAGGTAAGGCGCAAGAAGTAATGCTAATAGTACGTAACCACCGGTCCAGCCCATTAAGAAAACAGAGCCACCGTAACCATAAAAGGCAATTAATCCGGCCATACCAATGAAGGATGCCGCGGACATCCAGTCAGCGCCCGTCGCCATACCGTTTAATACAGGATGGATACCACCCCCGGCCACGTAAAACTCTTTGGTTGAACCTGCTCGAGCCCAGAATGCTATCCCTAGGTAAAGAACGAAGGTTATTCCAACAACAATATAAGTTAAAGTTTGTAATTCCATGATTATCTCCGATTATTCATCAACGCCGTACTCGATATCGAGTGCCGCCATTTTTTTTGCATAGATGAAAATAAGCACAACAAAGGTATAAATAGCCCCTTGTTGAGCAAACCAGAAACCAAGTTTGTATCCACCGATCTGAATATTGTTGAGCACATCGACTAGTAAAATACCGCATCCAAAAGAGACGGCGAACCAGACCACGAGTAGCTTGATCATCAAGCTGACATTGGCGCTCCAATAGGCATTGTTCTTACTCATTATTATTATCCTCATTAGGTAAGTGCCCTTTGATGATGAACCCCTTCTAGAAAAGTCAGTATTAGACTTTAGTCGAGAAGCATAAATTGAATTTTTTTGACAATAAAATGAAGCTTATTCAGAAAAATATAATGAGATAGAAATGGGGGAGTTAGGGGAGTTAGGGGAGTTAGGTTAAATAAAGTACAAAAAAACCGTCAGTGGTTTAACGTTCACTGACGGTTTTTAATGGTAAGAGGCGTTTGCCTTAACCTTCACTGATAAGCTCTAAATTGAGATAAAGTCTTCTTTTGCGACAAAGTCTCTCAGGTTTGATGCTAAAGCAGGTGTGCCATTACTACGCTCATATTTAGGCATAGAAGGTGCCGCATCGAGAGTTTGGCTTGCTTCAACGAGATAGCGCTGCCATAACCCTTGTTTTTCATCAATGCTAAGTTGCTGAGCTTCAACAATTTGCTTTGCATCTTGAGCCATCATGGCATCTAGGCCTTCAGCCAAGTCTAAAGCTGATGTTTTTTGTCCCTGATATAACCATAGATCTGTTACTTGGTCATACTCATAAAGTGACATAAGGCGTAATCCGTGTAAGGCCACAAACTCAATCGCCTGAAGGATGAATTCTGCTTCTTGCTCTGCAATAAAGTAGTTTAAGTTAAAGCGAACCCAACCGGGCTTAAAGCGCTTGTCTTGGGCAATAAGGTCAACCAGTTTAAGGGATGTTGCTTCATCTATGTTTAAAAGATCATGACCGTAAGGGCCTGCACAAGAGCAGCCAGCACGCATTTGAATACCAAACAGGTCATTCAGAAGGCTGACGACTAAACCATGGTGTAAATAACCAAACTCAGTTTTAACCCTAAATGAGGTAATCGACAGGCGTTTAGCGTGGGCGTTGCCTAAAACATCGATAGCATCATTAAACTCAAATTTCTGTTTGATTAGGTCTGACCATTTTTCTTCTAGTGTTTCTATCGCGTCGTCACCAATGTCTGCTTTTACTTTAAACGCCAAACCCGCTCGAATAGATTCAATAATTGCAGGCGTACCAGCTTCTTCACTTCGTTCACCAGGGGCTAAAAAGGTGTGATTATCACGGCTAACAAATGACACGGTACCGCCGCCAACAGTTGACGGTCTGTCATTGGTTAACAAGGCACGCTTGATAATTAAAACACCCGGTGTGCCAGGGCCGCCTACTAGTTTATGGGGGGAGAAGAAAATCGCATCCTTGTTGGCACTTTCTGCCTCAGCATTCATTTTGATTGCCATATAAGGTGCACCAGCCGCAAAGTCCCAAAAAGAAAGCGCTTGGTATTTGTGTAATAAAGTCGCCACAGCATCTTGTTCTTGAATAATGCCAGTGACATTTGAAGCCGCTGAGAAGCTCCCTATTTTAAGGGAAATATCTTGGTGAGCCGTCAACTGAGTTTCAAGATCGGCTAAACAAATGCCGCCATTTTGAGCTTCTTTGATACGAACGACCTTGGCTCCGGATTCACGCCATGGTAATTCGTTAGAATGATGTTCATAAGGCCCAATAAAAATAACGGTATCCGTGTCATTAAGGTTGTGCGCTAAGGTTAGGATGCGAATTAATTTATCCACTGCTGCGGTTGCACCAGCACCACAAAAAAGTACCACATCGTCTTGCGTTGCATGACACGCATTGGCAATTAAGTGTCTTGCATCTTCACGATAAGCACTGGTTTGTCGACCCGTTACTGTGGCCTCAGTATGAGTGTTTGCATAAAAAGGCATGACTTTTTGCGTAATAAACTGCTCGATAAAAGATAAACTACGACCAGACGCCGTGTAATCTGCATAAGTGATTTTACGAGCGCCAAAGGGGGTATCGATAAACTCATTATCACCAATTAGGGCTTGTCTAACCTTGTTTAAAGCCAATTCTAATACGCTTGTTTGTGGTTGCTCTTGTTGGGTCAAAAGGGTCATGCACTTATCCTCTGTAATGATCTGAGCTAACCTTGTTTGTCTGTAAATGCCGATATATTGGGTAACGGCAATTCAGTCGTCCATTTAATTTGCTCCATGGCAAAATTGGATGTGACATCGGTTAGGGATGTAGCTGAGATCAAACGTTTATAAAATTCATCATAGGCTTTGATGTCGGACACCAGTACCCTTAAAAGATAGTCGTATTCACCCGCCATGCGATAAAATTCAACCACTTCTGGAAATTGCGCGACGACTTCAGAGAAGTTGTCTAACCAGTTGGCATCGTGTTGATTCGTTTTTACCTGAACAAACACGGAAACGCCTAAATTGAATTTATCACTGTCTAACAGAGCCACTCTTTTTCTGACATAACCCTGTTGTTCTAACTTTTGAATACGACGCCAGCAAGGGGTTTTTGAGAGTCCTACATGGGTCGCCATCTCTTCAAGAGAAATACTATCATCCCTTTGAATTAAAGTAAGTAGTTCTAAGTCTGTTCTATCCATGGGTATTTTTTCTCATTATTATTGGTTAATGGAGTATGTTATTTCTTGCTTATGTTCTTTTACAAGTACTTTTAGAAATGATTTTTATCAAATGCCAAATGTAGAAAAAGAAATTGTGTCTAAGTCGCTGAAAAAACATGAAAAAAAGTGAAAATAATTCGTTTTAAAGGTATTTTTGACATGTAAGAGGGAGAATAAAGACAAAAAAATACCCAGTGCAATAGATGTACTGGGTATTTTTAGAGATAAAGTGAGATGACGTTTTAGTTAGTCAGCAAGTTAAGGGCTCTGCCACTATCAGCATTTGCCTGAGCAAGTACCGAACCTCTGGCATTATTTACCATATCCTCTTGTACCTTTTCTGCGACTTGGATCGCAAAGTCAGTACTGGTAATTCGGTCATGCATTGAGTCCAGTTGCTCTTGGGTACTAAACAGTTTTTTCATCTTGCTGTTAAAGTCTGTTTCTTGGGCGCTGTATTGAGACCTGATGTCTCTAATGACATCCATGCTGCCTTTAATAGATGATAAAGACGCTTGGATAGACTCTGGGCTATTTAGATCAATATCGTACAGACCTTCCCGTTCAAACTTGCTATCAACGTTATGTGTGGTGACAGTAACGCCATATTCAGTTTCATTATGGGATGCAAATGTCTGGTTGGTGTTTTGTGTTAATAATGGGTCGCCACTGTATTTTGTGGATTCAAATAAGTCTTGAATTCCCGCAACGATATCTAAGGCTTGTGCTTGAGTGTTTTCAGATTGCGCTAGATATTCTTCATCCGTTTGACCATCTTTACGCTCACCCAATGTATCTTGGGTTAATGTTTGAAGTTCTTTTAAGCCCCCTTGGATTTCATCCAGGGAATCATTAGCCACTTGAATCATTGAATAAGCATTTACGGTATTACTGATTTGCTTTTGATTTTTACTGATCTCAGTGGTGAGGCGGTCTATGGAGCGAGACAGTAATTCTTCTTTTTGATTAGGATTAATTTGTTTTAAGGTGGAGTTAGCCTGTTGTTGGCTAATGTGCTTAGTATTCACCTTGTCGACATAAGTGTCACGAACTGGGCGAGAGTTCTGAGTATCACCCGTTTTGAGGACTTCAGTCGGCTTTTCAATGACGTGAGTGGCTGCTGTGCTGGCTGTTACATTCGCATTTGCTGCAGCAGCGCTAGTTGCTGCGTTGGCTGTTACATTTGCATTTGCAGCAGCTGCAGCGCTAGTTGCTGTAGGGCTGATGAGCACTTTGCTTGCTGCAACGGGAGCCTCGGCTACCGAACTTACCGTAGTTGGATTTACGGCCGCTGAGACAGGTGCCGTACTGCTTGGTGCAGTTGGCATCGCCATAGGTGGTATCGTTGCGGTAGAGCCATTAATCGTAGACATTGCCTGGGTCACTTTCTGTTTACGTTTTAATCAGTATAACTTTGAATTTCAATAGAGTTAATAGCTTATCACTGATAAAAATCGAATAAAATGACTATTTTGACTGGATATGATTGATTTATATGATGTTTATATAAATGTAAAAATACATATATATCGTGTGAATCCCGTTACTTTTGGTTAACTGCCCTCTTTGAGGGCAGTTTATAGCCAGATAAGTCATTGATTTAAAGCTAAGCGCATTTTTTGAGTCTGTGCTTATGTTAGCTTTAAATACCTTGAAAGCGGTTGTCGCAAGGCGATAATAGCGCTATAGGGTTAGTGCTCATTAACCCCAACCAGACTCTGTTTGCTTCTCTGGATTAGACCTTTTATATCTTCATGAATCATTAATAATACCGGGATCAAGATTAAGGTTATGGCAGTCGCATACAAGATACCGTAAGCCAGAGATACCGCTGCAGGAATAAGAAATTGTGCTTGGCGCGAGGTTTCTCCTAATAACGGCATTAAACCCACAAAGGTGGTAATAGAGGTTAATAAAACGGCTCTGACACGATCGCGACAGGCCTGATTAATCGCCTTTGTAATTGAGCCCATTTCCAGTTTTAACTCATTAAAACGTGACGCGAGAAGCAAGCTATCATTCACTACGACACCACTAAGGGCTATGATGCCGTTGAGTGATAATATCCCCAACGCTAAATCATTAGACCAATGACCTAACATGGCACCGATAATGCCAAAGGGTATTGCCATCATAATCAGCACTGGCTGCACATAGGATTTAAGTGGAATAGCTAACAGGATATAAATAATCAACATGGCCATAACAAACATCACCAGCATTGAAGATTGTGTTTCTTCTTGCTCTTGGGCCTCACCAGCAAAACTGATATCAAGACTGGCAAACTGTTGCTCTAAGCTTGGTACCAACTCGGTTTTAATTTGATTGACTAATTCCGTCGCTGATAATGACTCTTTGTTTAATTCAGAGCTGATATAAACCGCTCGTTTTGCATCAATACGTACAATCTCTTGCTCGGTGAATCCAGAGCTAATATTAGCCAGAGAACTTAAAGGTACCTGGTTACCATCATCTAGGCGTATTTGAGTATCAATAAGGTCGGTAATACTTGCCTGAGAACTTCCTGGGTAACCTAATTGCACTTCGACCTCATCACTGTCCCTTTGATATGACTGTACTTTGCTGCCATCAAAGTAATTTAATATCTGATTTGAAAGGCTCTGAGTGGTTAATCCCAACGCGCGTCCCTGTTCCGTCAAACTCAGGTTTAATTGAGACTGGGACAAGGCGGCATTATCTTCAATGCCACTTACCGCAGAGATTGTCTTAAGGTAGCTTTTAACCTGATTAGCCGCTTCAGTTAGCTCAACACTACTGGAAGATTTAAGCTCGATTCGAAGCGCATCAATGCTACCGCGTCGGGTTTGTACTTTTAAACTTTTAGCGCCTTCAGCTTGACCTATGGCTTTTTGCCATTGGGTTGCAAACTTATTAGCGGTATAAGAGGTTAGAGGGTCCAGTTCTATGGTGATTTTTCCGGCTTGATCACTGTTCGAACTTACCTGCAGGTTGATAATGCCATTGCTATCGTTCGGATTCTCTCTGAGCTTAAGTTCAGTCTCATAAGCGGCGTCTTCCATACGCGTTAAGATCTGATAGGTTTGCCCATAACTTACGTCATTTTGCATACTTAATGTGGCGCGTACCGTATCGCCTGGAATGGTCGGAAAGAAACTAACGCGTATTGCCCCTGTCATCGGCATGCTGGCAACCAGAACAAAAATGCCAATAAAGAGCACAAGAACCCCATAACGATGGGTTAAAGCCAAATCGATAGCCGGTTTGTAGATGCGTTGAGTAAACAATCCCAAGCCCTTATCCGCAATCGCCTGAATAAAACGGATGAGCATCATAGGCCAAAAACGGCTCTTGGCAGGGCGTGTATTTAGATGGGCCAAATGGGCGGGTAAAATCAATTTTGATTCAATAATAGACAAGATCAAACACACAGCGACGACTGTCCCAAATTGCGCATAAAGCGTGCCCAAACGGCCTTCAATATTTGAAAGAGCAAAGCAGGCAGCGACCGTGGTAAAGACACCGAATAAGGTTGGCACAGCGACCCTTAAGGTCCCTTTAATCGTACTGGCGAGGTTATCGCCATTTTTGGACCTTTCTGTATAAATACTTTCCCCAACCACTACCGCATCATCGACTACTATGCCTAGGGCCATAATGAAGCCGAACGTGGTAAAGGCATTCAAACTCATACCTAAAAAACCATCACCCATTAAAAAGAGGGTACCAAAAAAGATAAAAGGCAATCCCAGAGCGACCCATAGGGCCACGGTCAAATTCAAAAAGATGGCCAACATTAAGAAAACCCAAAATACGCCATTAATTGCATTATCAATCAAGAGGTCCAAACGTTGGTTGATAGACTCACTTCTGTCATACCAAGTCGCTAGCTCTACGCCTACAGGAAGACGCCCAGTGTCTATCCATTTCTGACTCACAGCTTTCGCAGCAATGACGGAATCAGAAATATCCGTTAGCCCTGTGGTTATTACCTGAATCGCAATACTGTCCTCATGATTAAAGCGCGAGAGTACTGCTGTGTCTTCATCATAGGTATCACGGATACTTGCCACGTCCGATAATAATAAGCGACTGCCGTCGCTAAAGGTCTTAATTGTTAGATTGGAAAAATCACGTATTTGATAAGCTTGTTCAGAGGATTGAATCTGTAAATAAAGGTCGGCATTTTTTAAGGTGGCGGTATTGGCGTTGCTGGATTCTTCATTGATGGCGTCGGCAACATCATCCAAGGTCATATCATAAGATTGTAAGCGGCCGGCATCCACATCAATTTTAATAGTGGCATCCAACCAACCGGAAATAGACACCTGGCCGATATCAGAATTGGCTAGTAAGTCGGCTTTTAAATTTGTGGCCAAGTTTTGTAATGTATGGCGGTCCACATCGCCATAAAGCTGCAACCAAAGAGCATGCTCTTCTCGAGCGGCCTTTTCTAATACCGGGCTTTCTGCATCTGATGGGAAGCTGGAGATGGTATCGACTTTCGCTTTCACGTCAGTCATCAATACATCAATATCATAATCAGAGAGTTTTTCTAGACTGACATTAACCCCATTAGCATCTGATGTGGTGGTCATGGTTTTAATGCCTTCCACCGTCTCTAATTCATTTTCTAGAGTGATGGCAATGCCTTCTTCTGCTTGTAAGGCAGAGCCACTGTCATAATCTATGCTAATGGTGATGGTATCGGGTTCGGTACTGGGGAAGGCTTCTTTACGTAAATCGCCCACAGTGAGGGCACCCATAATAATCACTAACAACATTAACAGATTGGCAGCAACAGGGTTTTGGGTAAACCAGGGAATAATGCCAGTAGGCAGGTTAGCTGAATTCGGGCCATGAGGATGAGATGATGACATTAGTTATCTCCCTCAAGGTTAGCTGTTTTTCTATTATTTTCTGTTCTTTTGGTACCTTGAGCTAATAGCTTCTTTGATTGATTTGATTCTTGAGTGGCATCTAAATCTGTTTTGACCTTCATACCTTGTAGATAGCTGTTGTAAGGGCGTAATAAAACACTTTGCTCGTCACTTTGTAAATTAGCAGGCGGTTCGATGTAAACTTGACCATTTGCGCTAAACACCGGATTCGCACTAAAGGCATTTAGGGTGTTGTCTTGATTTAAATACCAAACCTGACTTTTTTGGCTAAACGCAGTACTCGGTAATTGCCAAAGATTATCCATCTTATCGCCTTTTAGGTTGGCTTTAACAAAGCTGCCTGCATAGAGCGCTGGTTTTTGCTGTAACGGATTATCAACGGCGATGACTAAGGTGCGAAGTCGAGTATCACTGTCCCTGTGGCTATCAGCCGACAGTACATAGGCTTGCCATTGGTTTTGAGTTTCGACATCGGTCAAGGTGACAGGCCAACGTGCTTTTTGCATAGTTTGAATACTGGGTAATTTAGCCCAATCTTTGGCAGACAGGGCAATCTTAATATCCATACGGTCTGTGTTATAAAGCGTGCCTATTTCAGTACCCGCTTGAACATAACTGCCAGGTACAATCTCGCGACTAATGACTAAGCCATTAAAAGGGGCTTTAATCTTAGTATCATTAAGGTTTTGTTGTGCTTCTTTTAAACTGGCCTTGGCATCTAATAAAGCGGCTTTTGCTTCAGCAATTTGTGGTTTTCTTAATACCAGGTCTGAGCTGGGTTGACCGGATAAACCTGAGGCATTCCATTCATCTAAGGCTTGGTCTGCGGTTCTTAACTCTTCTTTAAGGGCGACAATAGCGCTGGTGACAGCATATTCTTGGGTGGCCACACTTGCCTGATAACTTGTGTCAGAAATGATGGCTAATATATCACCCGCACTGACTTTTTTACCGGCTTCAAACTGCTTCGATAGCGCTGTAATTTGTCCAGAGTTTTGTGCTTCTAATACTAATGAGTACTTAGGTTCTGCACTGCCAAACGCTTCTATGATGGGTTGATAGCTTGCTACTTTGGCACGCATAACTGAGACTTGAGGCAAGACCTGTACATTCGCTTTTTTGGGGCGTGACATGCTCTTCTTTGCGTCTATTTGATTTGTCACAAACATAAAAATCAGACCGGATGCCACAAGGCAGGCGAAAAAGAAGGCAAATTGCGTTACTTTGCGAGTCATTGTGCTACTCCAGTTAAAGCAGAAGAATTATCGTTGTTTTTGTTTGAGGCCTGACCGGATAAACCCAGTGCTAAACCTAGGGTGATACGGTTATCAAGGCGTTGATAAATTAAATTATCGAGTGAGGCGATGAGGTTAAATACATCCTGTTGCACATCTAATAGGTCGACGATATCAACACTGCCGTTTTTAAAATTATTTTGATATTGCAGTAGGTTGTTCTTCTCAGCGGTGAGTGCTTCTTCAAGGTAGGCTTGTCTTAATTTTAACGACGTCTCTTGGCTGATGGCATTTTCTACTTCAAATACAGCATCCAATAAGGCTGCGCGATACACTTCATAATCTTGTGCTGCTTCATATTTAGCCACATCTATTGCCAGTTCTAGTGATCCCTGTTGAAACAAGGGAATAGTTAACTGACCTAGTAAGTACCAGACGGGCGAGGTAAAAAGGGCGTTTGAAGGGGAGCTTGCTACATCACTCAAACTGGCACTTAAGCTTAATGATGGCAGTAGATCTTTGTAGGCCACCTGTACCTCAAGTTCAGCCTGCTCAATATCATAAAAAGCTGACATAAGATCAGGACGACGGGCCAATGTTTGTGTGGGCAATTGCGCTAATGGAACCAAAACGTCAGGATAGTCGGTGGGCATACTAATGGTTTCAATTTTGTTATAACCCAAAAGTCGCATCAAACTACGTTGATTAATCGCCAAATCTTCACGGTATTCTTCTACCTTTTCTTTGGCACTTGCCGTCGAGCTTCTTGCCCCATCTAAACCTTCAAGGTCACCATTGCCATTTTTATAACGATTTAATAATAAGGCTTCATTTTTTGCTAATAAGGCAACTCTATCTTCTTCTACTTTTAATGCACGAGATTGTGCAATGACAGCTAGCCAAGCTGACATGACTTGAGCCACAAGACTGTCTAAAGACGCTTGATACAGAGCCTGTTGGCTAGAAAATGCTTTGGCTGTTGCTTTGTTTTCATCTGCGATTTGAGACCATAAATCGGCTTCCCAACTGACGGACACGCCGCCGGTATAATAGGGGTTCTGGTTACCATCATTGTTGGCTTTAAAGGAGCCTTCTACAGTGGGTAATAAATTGGAGTCAGCTTGCTTAAGCTGGGCCTCACGTATCTTTAAGGTGAGTAGAACTTGCTGCAAGTTTGGGTTAGCTTTAATAGCGTGTGTTATCAGCCTTGCTAAATCTGGATCATCAATCAGTTCATTTAAGCTGGTGGCTTCACCTTCGAGTACTGTGCTTTGCCAGTTGGCTTTTTCAGCTTGGCGTTCAGTTGCTAGAAGGGCATTTCCTTGAGAGGCGCTGGCATCCGTGTCAGGCAAACTTTGGCAAGCAATAAGGCTTAAGGCGAGGGCACTGGTACCTAAAGTTTTAACAAAACTCGGGTGTTTGTTATGTCTAAAAAGAAGCATAAAGCACGTTATCTCAAGGCGGTTAGATTAAATGTGAAAGCACAAAATTGTATTAGCTAACCATAATACTTAGCTAAATAAGGGATGTTTAGTAAAAGCAGTGAGTTGTGTCATTATTTACTTTATTGACAATAAAAACTGAAACAAGCTGACAGTATGTGCGCTTTTGAGCGAATAAAGGCTGACTTGATACATCTTGTGATATTTATAAAAGCTAGAGGGAAGTGAGTATTAAGCAGAGAAGAGTTACCTTCTAACTAAATAATGAGGACGAGTTAATCAATTTAAAGGCGCAGACGTCTCATTAAGGTAAGAGATAGTAGAATATTAAACGCATTTCAAATGTGAGCTGATACCTTGCAACATTAGATTTAAAGGACCTGAGATGTCGTTTTCTTTTAGGGTTAAATTCTGATTACAACTCATGGCTAGGGCATAACCATGAAGGTAATCAACGAGTAAATCTAACGCATGTTTTTTAACCTCATCAGAAATATGAAGATCTGTCAGTATGGTTTGAAAACGATCTGCAAAAGCATTAGCAGGGCTTTCTGATGACATACTCAATAGGGTTTCTAATAAACCCGGAAAGTCAGATAAAAGCGTCAGATAGCTGAATGATAGTTCTATCACTTCCTCTTGCCAATTTTCCTGTCCACTGGATGCACAGACCTCATCAATTAAAGAAACTGCAATAGCTTCTAAGAGCGCAGCTTTATTCTTGTAATAGTAATAAATCGCCATAGCATCAATGTTTAATGCATTCGCTAACTTTCTTATTGAAGGCATAGCGCCATCTTTTGCCATGAGCTCTTTGGCACATATCAAAATGATCTCAGCGTTGAGTGAAGAAGCACCTTTATTTGGACGGCCTCGTTTTGTCGTACTCATTTCCAACCTTCTATAAATCAAAATAGTTAAGGATATTTTATAAAACGCATATTGACATAAATTAAAAATAAATTCTACACTGTAGAAATAATGTAGTTAATTTTATGCCAAAAAGGAGAAAACAAATGAAGTGCTCTGTATTTATAGCCACCAGTGTCGATGGTTTTATTGCTAAAAAAGATGGCAATCTGGATTGGTTGATGTCAGCAGGAAACTCTGAAATTGACCTAGGAGATGAAGATATGGGGTTTAAAGCCCATATGGCGTCTGTAGATTGCTTAATCATGGGGCGTAAATGTATGCAGGTGATAGACGAGATGTCTCTAACCCCCGAACAATGGCCTTATGGTAATGCTCGAATTATTGTGTTGAGCAATACGTTAAAAGAGGCGCCTGTAGGCTTAAATAATAAGGTCGAAATCTATTCAGGGAGTATTACCGCACTGATAGAAACGCTTGAAAATGAAGGATATCAACATGCTTATGTGGATGGTGGTATTACGATTCAAGCCTTTATCAATTTAGAGCTTATTAATGAAATGACTATCACGCGTGCACCAATTTTATTGGGGGAAGGAATACCCTTATTTGGCAAGACGAGTACAGATATTAATCTTAAAAAGAGTCGTGTAACAGCGTATAAAAATGATTTTATACAGGAGCATTATCAGGTGAGTTACGGTTAGTTTGATATTTATATTAGAGATGGTCTAGCAGAAACAGAGTATCAACTAGCCGTTATTTATCATGTCATAACATTAACAAATGTCTCATTTCGGGGACTGAATATATAGGGCTGAGGGTGTCAAGAAATAACTTTTTTACAGTAAATCCATATGAAAACTAAGGGGAACTATTATTCTAAGTTGGCTATTCTCAGTTTTTTCAAAAAGGTCCTAAGTGTGTGGCCTAAAAGCCAAATCTCAAAAGTGAGAGACTTATCAAAAGAGTAAGATTAAGTTGCGACTATTTCCCTAAATCTCGGACTGTTATCCACCCGCTGATGCGGGTGGACTTAATCTTACCTCCCCTAACATAGGGGGGCGCTTTTCATGTTATCCAAGTCTATGAAGCGGATCAGGCGTAGTTAAATTAACCTTATCGTTTAAAAGGGGTCACAATGAATAGAACTTGTAGGTTCTTTAACCCTTAACTTAAAATGCTTAGCGGTTAATATGAGAAATCAAAACGTCTGCCGATTGCGCTGAGCTTGCTGGGTTTTGGCCTGTAATCACAAGACCATCTTCGAGTGTGAATACACCCCAATCATCACCTTTTTGATAACGTGCGCCACGAGCGACTAACTCATCTTCCAGTAGAAAAGGGACTACGTCTGTAAGCTGTACGGCCTCTTCTTCGGTATTACTAAAGCCAGTCACCGTTTTGCCTTTTACAACATAGTCACCGTTGGCGTCTTTGATATTCAAAAAAGCAGCGCTGGCATGGCATACGGCTGCAATCGGTTTTTTCGCCCTTAAGAAACTTTCAATCAAAGCAATTGAGGTTAGGTTGTCGGTTAGATCCCATAATGGACCGTGGCCGCCTGGGTAAAAGACAGCATCAAAATCATCTTGTTTTACTTTGTCTAAACATAGGCTGTTAGCCAATGTTGTTTGAGCATTTGTGTCTGTATCAAAACGACGAGTGGCATCTGTTTGAAAATCTTCCAATTCACTACTTGGGTCAATCGGTGGTTGACCGCCGGCAGGTGAAGCAAGTGTTACTTCAATGCCTGCATCGATGAAGGCATAGTAGGGTGCTGCAAATTCTTCTATCCAAAAGCCTGTTTTTTTGCCTGTTTTACCTAATTCTGAATGTGAAGTGAGTACCATTAAAACGGATTTAGTTGTCATTTTGTTACCTTAAAGCTGAATGATTTAAAGGTGGCTCAAAGAATGTATTTGCTCACCTAAACGGAATGATTGAAGTTTATAGATATGACAAAATTTAAACAATATGAGTAATATTGACTTCATTGGATCAATAATTGATACAATTTAACTTTATGTAAGGTGAAATAAAGGGTTCCTTTTTATGCATGTCTCATTTGAACAACTTAAAAGTATGGTGGTTTTTGCTCAAGTGGTTGAGCAGGGAAGCTTAGTGGGCGCTGCAAAACACTTGTCTTTATCCCGTGCAGTGGTGAGTTATCATCTCAAAAAGCTTGAACAGCAACTCGGGGTTAAATTACTCAATCGTACGACACGTAGCATTGCTTTAACCGATGAGGGAGAGGCGTACTATCAAAGGTGTCGAGTGATTTCACAGCAAGCCCAAGAAGCGAACCAAGATATTGAAAACCTCAAAGATGAACCAGAAGGATTAGTTAAAATAACCTGCCCAGTAAACGTGGGTTTGCAGCTCATCGTACCAGCACTCAATGAGTTTCGAGCGCTTTACCCTAAAATTGAGTTAGATTTAATGTTAACCGACGAAGTGGTTAACATTATGAAAGATGGCATAGATTTAGCCATTCGAGGAGCAGAATTAACAGACTCTGGATTACAAGCGAGTAAGTTAACTAGCTTGCAAAATTGTTTATGTGCCGCCCCCGATTATTTAAATAAGCAGGGACGGCCATCCAGTCCAGAGGATTTAGCGCATCATGACTGGGTGATCTATAAACTGACATCAAATATTGTCACGTTAGATAAAGCGAGTCGCACGTTTAATATCAAGGTGTCAGGTAGCATAAGTACCAATAATGCGGCGGCCCGAACCGCTTTTGTGGAAGCCGGTCATGGCATAGGACGCGTGCCGCTCTATGATGCGGGACCCAAAATTAAAGCCGGAAAGTTAGAACAAATTTTATCATCGTACCGATTACCTGATATCAATTTATATGCTGTCTTTCCGCCTGGAACCGGTACCTCAAAAAAAATACGAGTCCTGTTAGATTTTTTAAAAAGTTATCTTAGCAAGATATGAATAATGTACTTACACCGAATCAAAGTGAGGTATTAGTTTCCTGGTGTGTGTTTCATTTTGGAGGCTAACGTAATGCTGATGAAAATAGTAAATCCACCCAGAACTTGAATAAGACTAAAACTTTCTCCAAGCCAAATCATGGCAAAAAGAGCACCAAATAATGGCTCACTGCCCATTAATAAAGAGACTTTGGTCGCTGACATGCGTCGTACCGCATAATTTTGGACAAAAAATGCAAACAAGGTACAAAAGACAATCAGGTATAAACTGATTAACCAAAATGATAGCTGGGTTGGTAACACGATAGCGTCAGATGGTAGGGTTAAATATGCCAATAACAAAGCCCCTGAGCCGACAATTAGCGACTGTAGTGATGTCAGGCTTAGATTAGTGATTCGTTTGTTTTGGGTGAGCCTTTTTGTTAACACAACCATGAGTCCTCTTAATAGCGCTGCCCCTAAAATTAATAGATCTCCTGTATTTAATGAGGCCTTAAATGCTTGCTCATGGGTTAATCCCACCACGCCTAATATACTTAAAATTGCCAATAAGAAGAGCCTTTTGTCGGCTTTATCTGGGGATAAGATCATCTCCAGCATGCCTGTGATTATGATAGATAAACTGATTAAAAAGGCAGCATTCGCAGCACTGGTTTGTGATACCCCATATACTTCAAAACAAAATATACCTAATAGAAGAAAACCTGTTGGTAAGGCAATGGCCCAGTCTGAATTTCGTTGTGCTTTAAAGTCTTGTACTGTGAAGTAGAGTAAAGAAAGGTGTGTAGCTAGGAATCGAATCGCGATAAATAGCAGAACGGGCGTAAACATTAATGCCGATTTTGTGAGCCCATAACTGGTGCCCCAAAAGAGGGCGACTAACAATAACAGGAGTTCTTCTTTTATTAAAAAATTGAGTCTTGAGTGAGGGAAAACATTGGATTTCATAAGCTTCTCATTAATCATCTTGCGATCTGATTTGGTGTTAGTGACGCCTCGTTAAATGAAGCATTTGACATCTAATAGATTAATTAATAACTTAACCGAAACAATACCTTCTAAAAGCAAAGGATAATTGCGCTGTGGATACAAATAAGGTGATTTCTCTATTAACCGAAATGGCAACTTTTGTAGCGGTTGTAGAAAACGAGAGTTTTTCTAAAGCTGGCAAGAAGCTGAATCAAGCGCCTTCATCTGTGAGCCGCTCCATTTCTAGACTAGAGGCTGCCTTTGGTAACAAGTTATTAGAAAGGACGACAAGGAAAGTCAGCTTAAACCCCAAGGGAAGAGAAGTTTTTGAGCTTTGCCAAACTATGTTAGCCTCGGCAAAACAAGCCGCTATGGCAGCTCAATCGATTGAGGGAGAAATCTCCGGCGTATTACGAATTGCAGCCCCTAAAGCGTTTGTAAAAAAGGTGCTGGCTCCGATTGCTCTCGACTTCGCACAAGCCTATCCAAAGGTCATAGTGAAACTTATGGCTGTCGATCACTTTATCGACCCTATTGGGGATGAAGTCGATGTTATTATTAGATTTACCCATCAGCCGATAGAAGGCTTAATTGCTAAACACTTATCCCATTCCAAAATTATTTTATGTGCGAGCCCCAGTTATCTTGCTAATCGAGGGACGCCGATTATCCCAGATGATCTGAAATACCATGATTGCATTACCCTAGGTGAAGACGCAGGCGATGATGTTTGGCAGTTTAAACAAGGCCAGCAAAAAGTCAGAGTCAGAGTGACTGAGTCATTTTCTGTTAATCATACTCAAGTCAGGCGAGATGCTGCGCTGAGAGGGCTGGGAATTGCTAGCTTCCCTGATTTTGCCATTCAGGACATCATTGATAAAGGTGACTTGATTCCTGTCCTTAGTGACTGGCAAATATTGGGGAAATATCAAGGTGAGATAGTCGCCCAATATGCGCAATCAAAATTTATTCCGACTCAAATACGTACTTTTATTGAGTATCTATCAGCGCGCTTTAACCCTTAAAAAGAGGTGAACTAAGCGCTTTTAGCAATGTGAGTACGCGGTTTTTTTAACCTAAAGGCATCTCTAATATTCAGTGACATCAGGCTCAGATTGATAAACCCCGCTAATAATTCAATCGTTTGGACAAAGTAAAAGAAGCTATTGAACTCACCTTCAAGCGCGAGATTTTTAAGAATATAAGCGGCGGGCAGCAATACCAACAGACCGTTGGCCGCAACAAAAGGCATACGTTTCTTCTTCGAAGCAATGGGACCTGATGTCACTTTAGGAGCCATTTTTACCCCTGTAATACCGGTTATTGCCATTAAAGGAATAAGTAACCAAACCCCATAAAAAATATTCGTTTTAACCATTACGACGGCTTGCTGACTTGCAAACATATCAACAAACAGTGAACTGGAAAAAAAAGTCGCAATCAGAATAAAAGCCGTTAATGCGGATGTTTTATGGATGATAACAAGCGTATTTTTCATGGTTAAGTTCTCAATTTAATTATTTACATGGCAATTGTTGCTTATGCAACTATTGTTTGTCAAATTTTAATTCTCTTGGCGAAGTTGGTTTTTCTTAAAATGAAAACAGGAGATGTAAATGTAAGTTGTAATTTAGAGGGAAGAGCACTTAAAATTAACCTGTTACGCAATAGTTGTTATATCAACAATAGCTTAGGAAAGTGAATGGAATTTGATCGTAAAACGAGCTTTGGCTGGATGATAAATGTGTTAGCGGGCAAAGCGGCTAAAAAACTTGAAGCAAAGTTAAAAAAACATGATTTGACGGTCGCATTGTGGCCGACTCTTATGTGCCTCTGGGAAGAAGAAGGGGTCACACAAAGTGAAATTTCAGCAAAATCAAAGGTAGAAAACTCGACGACTACTCGTACTTTAGACAAACTAGAAACCCTGGGTTTAGTCGAAAGGCGAGCGGATCCTAAAAGTCGTCGCTCTTTTCGTATCTATTTAACAGAGCAAGGCCATGATATGAAAAAAACGGTCTCGCCTTTACCTATGGCCGTCAACAAAGAAATGTTAAGCAGTTTAGATGAAAAGGAGCAGGCAGAAATGATACGTTTATTACAAAAAATGGTATCCGCTAGCTAATGCTTAAAAATTGCCAATGCAGTTACACCGTTTTAACCTCTGTCATACACAGGGTTTTGATTAGTGCACTTGTTGTTGGCTGCAGCGGTACATTATTCGCTTCAGCAACAGGGCATGATTTTGATCAATGTGACAAACTTGCCGTTGCATATTTAAAGTCATGCTTGGCAGGGAATGAAGATAATTGCTGGCAAAGATCCAAAACGAGTTATCAATTCTGTCGGTCCAAGGTGACTAAAAGGTATTCAGATATAAAACGGCAATCAGCCATTAACAAAGCGCTAGAAACCGAAGCGGCTAAAACTAAATAGACTAATAAATTATTGCGATAACATTTGCTTTAGGGATAATGCGGCTACTCAATTGTTTATGAAGTTTGATCCCTATGCGCCTTGATAAATTCGTGTGTAAAAGTACCGATTTAAACCGAACTCAAGCTCAAATTTGTATTGAGCAGGGAGACGTCATGGTTAATGATGAACCCGTGTTTGATGTAAGTTCTCAGGTGCATAAAAACAATCAGGTTACCCTCAACCAGGTCCCACTTAGCTTGAGGCCCTTTCGTTATATTCTGCTACATAAAGCGGCGAATACTCTCTGTTCTAATCGTGATGAAAACTACCCTTCCTTATTTAACTTCCTTGAAATTGAGCATAAGGATGAACTCCATATAGTCGGTCGTCTCGATGTTGATACCACTGGCATGGTACTCATTACCGATGACGGGCATTGGTCATTTAATATCACTAGACCCTCTATGCGGTGTGAAAAAGTATATCGAGTGGGGTTATCCAGAGCGTTAGGGCAAGAGGCAATCGAGATATTCAAACAAGGTATCAAACTACAAGGGGAGGAAGCATTAACCTTACCTGCAAACTTAACCTTTATTGATGATAAGAATGTACTGCTAGGAATTACGCAGGGAAAATTTCATCAGGTTAAACGTATGTTTGCCGCTGTCGGTAATCGTGTTATTAGTTTGCATCGACAGAGCATAGGGCCAATTATATTGGATGTGCCAGAAGGACAGTGGAGACATTTAAGTGCCTCTGAAATTAAACGCTTTGATGACCCAATAAACACTAATGACAATCGAACAAAGGAGAAATCTTGAAACAAGCTATTAAAGGTTATCATCTTGATGTAGAAGGTGATTGGGTGGCTGTGTTAGTGTGTAATCACTTTCAGCATGTGCGTCACAAGCCACCTTTTATGAACCGTCCTTGGGTGATTACCGAAGAAGGCCGTGAAAGCATGTTAGGCCACTTACTAAATTGTAAAAAATGTGATCTGCGTGCGCCTAAAGATGAGTTATCGAAAGGCTAATCGATCAGGAATAGCATTAACGCCGAAGGGATGAATTGAGGGGGGGGGCAAAACATTTCCTGTATAGGGATCGAAATATAAGATAACAATAGGGATAGAGTTAAGGTTCTCTGCGCTTAAGTCATCCCTTATCAGAAAAGCGTCAAGCAAGGCGACACTTTGACATATTTCTTATTTAAGGGCCTGATCAATAAAATGACTATAGCGCTAAAAAGTGTGAATAGAATCGAGCTTAAATATTGGCTGTTTGTAACGTCGTAAGACGCTATATTTTATTATTTAATATTCTTTTTTTCTTATGAAAAATTATTTAATCCTATCTGCCTAGGAGCGATTTGAGATTTACACTTGATTACGTGAGAATATTCAAACTAGTCTAATAAAGCTGACTTCCAACTAAGTCAGCTGAACATTTTTCCTGACACCAACCGTGAAATTCCATTCAAACGTCAAAAAATCCCGATTTGCTAATCAGCTTGTATATGAGCACACATTAATGCTCGATGATTAATTTTTGGTTGTGACTTAATAGACATTAAGAACAGGACGTTAACTCATCAAGCAAAGGTAATTTGTAAAGATGAAAACGTGAAATTAGTCCCAAGGTTAATGACAGTCTAAGTGCCTTCTCCTGTTACTTTTAATACTCTTAGCGTGCGTTTTTAATTGAAATTATCAGGCGCTAGTTCGGTTCCAATGACAAAATTAAGCATTTATCAATGTCATTATTTGAACCTTGGAGAAACGTGTGACTTTAAAGCTAGGCGTTGGACAGAAGCGAAATAGAGAGTAATTTTTAATCTAGTAGAAAACGAATTTACTGGCGAGTGCAGAACAATAGCTGAATCTTGAGACCTAAGTATTGATCGGATATCACAAAACGAGTGGGAGACCTATTTAAGCTTAAGCGACTTTAAATCGCACTAGGGCGAAGCAACTTAATTGTGTGAATGACTCAGGATGAGTTCAAGTAGCAGCCTCTTTTTTAAGAGACGAGTGATTTAGTTTATCGATGAGGTAAGTCTATGCCATCACAACAAACCAGAAAAATAACCCACGAAGCATTACATTATGGTTATGAAAGAGGGGCTTATCAGGCCACTCATGATGTGACGTCTTACACAGGCCGCTATATCACAGTCGATAATGAATCCATGCTTAATTTTGGTAATTGTTCCTATATGGGGCTGGAAATGGACCCTAGAGTGAGGCAAGGGGCCATAGATGCAATCATGAGAATAGGCACTCAATTTTCCATTTCGAGACTCTATATACAATCAGATCAATATCTAGAATTAGAAAACATTATCAGTGCCATATATGGTTTACCCTGTTTAACCAGTCCCACTACGTCACTAGGTCATCAGGCAAACTTTCAAGTATTAATGGGAGAGGGTGATCTGCTTGTACTTGATCATCAAGCTCACGCATCGATTAAAAATGCGGCCATTTTTGCTAAGGACAACGGAGCACAAAGTGTCATTATTCGCCATAACAATTTGGACATGTTGCTTGATGTGGTCAAGCAATATAAAGGTGATAGCCGTATCAAACGCATCTGGTACTGCATTGATGGTGTTTACAGCATGTTTGGTGATCTGGCACCTATCCCAGAACTTTACCAGCTGCTTAATCAATGTAACAAGTTATGGTTATATGTGGATGATGCTCATGGCTCCGGTTGGTACGGTAAAAATGGCATAGGCACCACGGCAAGCCATGGCATGCATTCAAAAATGATTTTGACGCACTCATTTGCTAAGGCATTCGCCAGCGGTGGGGGTTATAGCGTATATCCCAATGAGCAAATGCGACATGCTGTGAAAACAAATGGCGGTGCTCACGTCTTTTCTGGCCCAATACAACCTGCTCAGCTTGGGGCAGTCACAACCGTAATGAAATTACTAATAGCTGGAGAGCTTGAAACTGAAAGAAGCGCGCTAAAGGATAAAATTTGTTTGATGCAGAGCCTCTTGGATGAATATTGTTTGCCTAACATTTCAAGCGGCATTACGACCATCTTTTTTGTTGGCACCGCCTCTGTTAAAACGGCCATTGATATGGTCGGGCTGATGATGAGTAAAGGCTTTTATATCAATTTGTCTTCCTACCCCTTGGTTCCAATGGGGCAATCTGGTGTGCGTTTTACTATCACTAATCTGCTAAAAAAAGAGGACATAGAGGACTTTGCCAAAACATTAAAAGAATCTTATCTAGAAGTTATGAGTATTCATAATGCTAATCGAAGAAGTGTGATAGAGGCATTTTCTCACCTCAATCGAAAAATAAATGATGCAGAATTGATCCGTTGGAAAACGCAAAAAAATGACTTGCTAGTCAAAAAATTTAGCCGCGTTGAAGCGATAGGTGAAGATGAGTGGAACCTTTGTTTTAACGATAACATTACGATGCGTTATGACTGGCTTCAGCTTGCACAAAAGACCATTAAAGCAGATTTTATTTATTACAGTATAGAAGATGAAGGCCAGGTGATATTACGGGTACTTTTCACTGTATTTCATGCCAAAACCGAAATGTACATGAATAAGGCATTATCTGAAAAAGCACAGTACCTGCGTGAAACACAGAAGCTATCACTTTCGGATAAGGTGCTTTGTATGGGGACAAGCATATCGGTGGGTGAACAGTGCTGGGTCGATAGAGAGTCAAAAAACTGGAAGAAGGCTATTATGAAAATGATGCTGGATGCGAAAGTGATGGCTTATGCAAAAAAATGCAAAGCAATTTGTTTTCGTGACTTTCTGGGTGAAGACGATGAAATGTATGAGCTCTTTCTGAATGATGTTTTTATTAAGCAGGAAACGCCGCGTACCTATTATATAGATAACTTGAAAAATTACGGTACAAACAATTGGTTAGAAAACCTTTCGAGTAAAGCCCGATATGATTGGCGAAGACGTTATGCCGAAGAAAACTACCCGAATGTGTTTCATTATTTCATCATAGATTTAAAAAAATCGGTGAGTGATAAGCAGTGCCGAATCTGGTATCAGCTTTATCTTAATGTACAAGAACGAAGCTTGGAGTATTCAACCTATGCCCTTGAATATGCCTTTTTTAAAGGCATGTTGGCATTAGAGGGCGCCCTATTTATCGAAGTCAGGGATAAGGTTAATGATGACCCTGTGGGATTCGTTTACTCAAAATATGCAGAGGATAAGTGCGACTCAATTCTAGCTGGGATGAATTATGCTTTTAAAGGCGAAAGGCTGTATAACTTTTTATTGATGACTATTATTAAAGAGATACAAGCATTAGGGTTTGAGCGATTAGGTATGGGAATTACCGCCGATATGGAAAAGAAAATCTTAGGATGTCATTTTCAAAAATCTTATATATTTAGCTGCAAACCCGATACGTTTGAAGATGAAGTAATTGAATATGTGGCGAAAAAAAGTTGATCGTTAGAGCCCCTATTTAACAGACCAAAGCCGGCGGATAGGAGAGCTAAGTAACACACCATTTAATAGAAGAGTTTAATGGCCTGTTAACCTCTTGTTACTGCTTAGCCTTACAATCGTTTAAAAAATTAAATATGATCAATATTCATATTATTTAATAAATGGAAGGAAAGAGTATGGAAGCCATGGCTATAATGGGATTTATCTTTGCTTTGGCAGCACTTGCCTATGGGAATAAAAGTAAAGCCGACATTGCTCAGTTAGAACGTGATCTTGTTGATTTAAGAAAGTACTTAGATCAACTTAAAAGCGCTGCTCAAACGAACCAAGGTTAAGTGCTCCTAGGTTATCTATCATGTTAGTTATTAAGGAATTGGATGCCGTTATCTAATACAAGACACGCCAATGCAAGAAAAGTAGGGAGAGATAAACGCTTGGAGCGTCCAAGAACGCTTTTCTCTCTATGTTTAATTCTAATATTTGGCTTTCTTGGTCCATTACAAGCAGAAGCGCTAACAGCCACATCTCTTAAAACGGCTGCAACCAAGACGACAGTGATAGAAACGGATTGGACCTTATGGCGTGAATCAGACAATCTAAGTTTGTATTATCGTCAGTTTGAGGATACCAAGCTAATTGAAATTAAAGCCCATGCTAGGCTTAAATCGAGTTTGTCCGGCTTTTTATTATTCTTACAGGATTATCCCTTGATCCCTGCTTGGTTAGACAATGCCAAAGAGTCTTATCTTATTCGCCAAACTTCAGACACAGAAAATCTGTTTATGACCCTGTTTAAAGGTGTTTGGCCTGTGTCTGAAAGGGAAATGGTGATACGTTCCCGTTACTGGCAAAATGCCGACTTATCGGTTGAATTATCGGTTAACGATGCTAACCATGAGGTTGCCAACCCTAATAGTGTGGTGCGTATTAACATAGTCAAAGCGCACTGGTTTTTGTCCCCATTAGGTAAAGGAAAACTTAAGATTCAACATACCATGGTGGCTGATCCCATGGGCAATGTGCCGCTTTGGATTGCCAACCAGGTTGCCTTGAGATCCATGTGGAAAACCTTACAAGCTTTAGAGGCTCAACTACCATTATCACCTTGGCAGAAAATGCCGATACCTGGAATTAAAGAGAGGCAGGATTAAAAAAGACTATTGATCATCCTTGTTTTCATTTTTTTGTTAAACTAGCTATTCCCTCATCACGAATCAAAACTCTCTAACCATGTGCCCTTCAAATACCAACGACAATACAAACAAAAAATCGAATAAAAGAATTAGAGATCTCAAGGGTTTTGGCCCTAAGAGTGAAGAAATTTTTGCCAAGGTGGATATTCATAATGTCGACGACTTTATGGCCGCAGAGCCCTTTGAGCTTTACGCAAGATTAAAACGAGAGGTAAAAGGCACAGGACTCAATTCAATCTATGCCATTATTGGTGCCAGGGAAGACATTCACTGGCAAGAGGTCGCACGTACTCAAAGATCTGAAATATTAATGCGACTTGATGACATGGGCTTAGCGCCTAAGTAATTATTAGGGGCTTAAATATTAAACTTTCAAAACCGATTCAATTAATACGCTAGAAAACTGTGAGCCAAACTATGTATTCCAACGAAGACCTAAATCAAGCTGTGAAAAAGGGGATTTTCACACAAACAGCCGTAGACGACTTTAGGAAGAGTGTTGCTGCCAATAAGTCTTCAAACGAGGGGGATAATGAAAACTTTCGTTTAGTCGGCGGTTTTAATGACATCTTTGTAGTGATTGCCTGTGCCTTATTGCTTTTCTCTTCCTTGTGGATGGTGGACTCAATAAGTCCTGCTTTCAGTTATCTAGTATTTTCGCTTATCGCATGGGGTTTAGCTGAGTTTTTTGTGCGCAAACGTAAAATGGCGCTGCCTGCCATTATGCTTTTATTATCCTTTTCAAGTGGTGTGTATTTCTTCGGCATGGACCTATTTGATGGGTTAGGCTTTGATAAGGCTTCTATGATTTCTGTTGGTTTATCTGCGGTATTAACCTATGTCCATTGGTTGCGCTTTAGAGTGCCCATTACCATAGCCGCAGCCGCCGCGGGTGTGATTGCCTACTTGGTGATTAAGTTATTGTTTAACTATCAGATTGCGCAAGATTATATTCTGGGGCTACTGTTTGCGTGCGGTTTTGTTGCTTTTGCGCTTGCCATGTTTTGGGACACAAAAGACAGACAAAGAATAAGTCACAAATCCGATGTCGCCTTCTGGTTGCACCTATTATCTGCCCCCCTCATCATACATCCTGTTTTTACAGGACTTGGTTTAGATAAAGGTAATGACAGTATGATGAGTATGTTGATCATCATGAGTTTATATATTTTTATGACGCTCATCTCATTAATTGTCGATCGTCGTGCTTTTATGGTGTCTTCTTTGGTGTACGTCATCTATGCCATTTTTGATGTGTTAAAAGTTTACGGTGATGTGAGTTATAGCCTAGCCTTGACGGGCGTATTAATTGGAAGTGCCTTGTTATTACTCTCTGCATTCTGGCAAAAAGCGCGTGCAGCGTTAGTCCTTAACTTGCCTGATAAAGTGAAAAATAATGTGCCTGTTATCTTAGGCTAATTAAATATTTTTATCTGTCATAAGGATGTTCAGGTGTCTTCAATCCCTAAGAATAAAACACAGCTTTTGTCAGCAATAACCCAGGCGTCTGATAAGTTATTGTTAGATTATCAAAGAATTCCTGTGAATATGAGCCGTACTTTAGGGGTTGAGGGCAATCAAAAAGGTCGTGTGATCAGTGTATCGGATACCTTGGCTTATTTAATTGGTTGGGGGCGATTGGTGCTAAAGTGGCATCATCATATTTCTCGTAATCAAGCCGTCGACTTTCCTGAAACCGGTTTTCAATGGAATCAGCTTGGAGAGCTGGCACATCATTTTTATATAGAATATCAAGACTGGCAGTATGCTGATCTGTTACTTGAATTTGAGTCTGTTATCACAGATATTTTGGATTTAATAAATCAAACAGAGGGCGATGTTTTGTATCAAGCGGCTTGGTACAAACAATGGAGCCAAGGTCGTATGATACAGTTCAACACCTCATCACCGATGAAAAGTACCCGTACAAAAGTAAGACGCTTTATTAAACATAATGCAATTAAATAAGCCCTAATCATGGCGATTTTCCCTGCCTCTAAATACAAAAATAATGTTAAATTTCATCATTTTATACTCTCGTCTTAGCGCATAACGTCCCCTTCAAACGTTTCTTTTAAAACCCCAATTTAGAAATAGATAAAATAATTATTTTGTCTTGTATTGAATTTTTAAGGTGCAATTAAGAAAGTTTTAAATTATATTTTTAGTCATCGAAACGTTTGCGCAAACGTTTCGATGACTAAAAAAGTCGATTAATTGCGCCTATATAAAAAATATAAGCCCATTTTCTTTAAGGATATTAGGCCTAACTAATGAAAAAAAATGCACTGATTAATGCTGAATTATCTTATTTAGTGGCAAGTCTTGGACATACACAAGAAATCACTATATGTGATGCAGGATTACCTATTCTAAATAACAGTAAGCGTATTGATTTAGCCTTGATTCCAGGTGTCCCTGATTTTATCAGTACCGTCAGGGCTATTTTAAATGAGATGCAGTTAGAGGCTATTATTTTGGCAGAAGAGTTTGCCATTGAAAGTCCAGATTTACACCTGGCGTTATTGGGGCTTATTCATGACGAAGAGTCCTTGATTGATAAAAAGATTTCTATTCAATACCTCTCACATGAGGCATTTAAACAGCGTACAAGCCAGAGCGAAGCTGTGGTTCGTACCGGTGAATTTACCCCTTTTGCCAATGTGATTTTGCAAGCTGGGGTCGTTTTTTAGCACGCGTTTAAAACTTAATATCAACTAATTATAAGAACAGATATGAAACAGCCAATTTTAAAACTCGATAAAATTGAAAAAGCATTTCCCGGGGTGAAAGCCTTAGATGGGGCAAGTGTGAATGTTTATCCCGCTAAAGTCATGGCTTTGCTAGGAGAGAATGGCGCGGGTAAATCGACCTTGATGAAGGTGCTTACAGGCATCTATCAAATGGATAAAGGCACCATAGAATTTCAAGGGAATCAGGTCCGTTTTACAGATCCACGCCATTCTCAACTGAGTGGCATTAGCATCATTCATCAGGAGTTAAACCTGTTACCTGAACTGAGTATTGCTGAAAACATCTTTTTAGGTCGTGAAAAAACCAATGTGTTTGGGGCGATATCCTGGCCAAAAATGTATCAAGAAGCCGATGCCTTGTTAGCAAGATTGAATGTCAAACATAGTGCTCAAGAAAGGTTGGGTAACTTGAGTTTAGGGGAGCAGCAAATGGTAGAAATCGCCAAAGCGCTGTCCTTTAAGTCACAGGTCATCATTATGGATGAACCAACAGATGCCTTAACCGATACGGAAACGGCATCCTTATTTGATGTCATCAGAGAGTTACGCCAAGAGGGTTGTGGTGTTGTTTATATTTCGCATAGGTTAAAAGAAATTTTTGAGATTTGTGATGATATTACTGTCTTAAGAGACGGCAAGTTTATCGCTGAAACGCCAGTGGCAGACATAGACGAAGACAGCTTGATTGAGATGATGGTAGGGCGACGCTTAGATGAGCTTTACCCTCGCATTGAGGCACAAACAGGCACTTGTTCGCTTGAGGTTAAACACCTGAATGCTGAGGGTGTTAAGGATGTGAGTTTTAGTTTAAATCAAGGTGAAATTCTGGGTGTATGTGGCCTGATGGGCGCAGGTCGCACTGAGTTGATGAAGGTGATCTATGGTGCGTTAGAGCGAACCTCAGGCGAGGTTTTACTAGCGGGTAAAAAAATCAATGCCAATACACCCAAACAAGCTCTTGATAGCGGCATTGCCTATATCTCTGAAGATAGAAAGGGCGATGGCCTCGTTTTAGGGCTTTCTGTCAAAGAAAATATGTCCCTATGTTCCTTAGCAAGTTTATCAAAAGGCTTGCAGATAAAGCATGCAGAAGAAGCCTCTTCAGTGGCTGAGTTTATTCGTTTATTCAATGTTAAAACACCCAGTCAAAATCAGATTATTGGCAACTTATCCGGTGGTAATCAGCAAAAAGTCGCGATTGCTAAAGGGCTGATGACAGATCCGAAAGTTCTGATTTTGGATGAACCCACACGAGGCGTCGATGTGGGGGCTAAAAAAGAAATCTATCAGTTAATTAATGAGTTTAAAGCCAAAGGTATGAGCATCATTTTAGTCTCCTCTGAGATGCCTGAAGTATTAGGTATGAGTGACCGTATTTTGGTCATGCATGAAGGACGTATCAGTGGTGAATTTGACGCTGACGATGCAAATCAAGAAAAGCTAATGGCCTGTGCCGTCGGCCACAATAATAATGAGGAATCCCCATGAGCTTATTGAATAAGCAAGCGTCTTTAACGGACCAGCCAATCGCTAAAAAGAGTCTATTCAGTAAGTCTTGGTTGATAGAGCAGAAGTCTTTAATCGCGTTAATTTTATTGATAGTGATTGTCTCATTTTTGAACCCTCACTTTTTTACTATGGGTAATATTCTCAATATTTTAAGGCAAACATCGGTCAATGCCATCATAGCGGTCGGAATGACATTGGTTATTTTAACCGCGGGTATTGATTTAAGTGTGGGCTCTATTCTCGCGTTAAGTGGCGCTTTTGCCGCCAGTTTAATTGGCTTAGAAGTGCCTGTGATGTATGCCGTGCCTATTGCCTTAATTGCCGGTGCTGGATTGGGCGCATTTAGTGGTGTGATTATCGCCAAAGGTAAGGTTCAAGCCTTCATTGCGACCCTGGTGGCCATGACACTGCTACGTGGCGTCACCATGGTATATACCGATGGACGCCCCATTTCTACAGGCTTTACGGATGTCGCTGATGATTTTTCCATGATAGGCACAGGTTACTTTTTAGGGGTTCCAATCCCTGTCTGGTTAATGGCGTTTGTTTTTATCAGTGTTTGGTACTTATTAAACCACACCCGTTTTGGCCGCTATGTTTATGCCGTGGGTGGCAGTGAATCTGCCACCCGTTTATCTGGCATCAATGTCGATCGTGTGAAAATTGGTGTGTATGCCATTTGTGGTTTGTTAGCCGCGCTAGCGGGATTAATAGTGACCGCCAGATTGTCTTCGGCGCAACCCACAGCGGGTATGGGTTATGAACTCGATGCTATCGCAGCCGTGGTGCTAGGTGGTACCAGTTTGGCTGGGGGTAAAGGGCGAATTATGGGTACCTTAATCGGCGCACTCATCATTGGCTTTTTGAACAACGCATTAAATTTGTTAGACGTCTCTTCGTATTATCAGATGATTGCCAAAGCAAGTGTCATTCTGCTGGCCGTGCTGGTGGATAATAAAAATAAATAACTCAAAGTCCCTCTGTTATCGCTTAGGTGGCAGAGCTAATAACTCTAAAAAAGGTAAATAGAATGAAAAAGTTAGTAAGCATGGTTTCTGCTGTTTTAGTGTCAGCGTCTGTTAGCTCAACGGTATTAGCGCAAGATACGCTAGCCATGGTGGTTTCAACATTGAATAACCCTTTCTTTGTTGCGATGAAGGGTGGTGCTGAAATAGAAGCCGCTAAATTAGGTTATAACCTGATTGTATTGGATTCACAAAATGACCCAAGTAAAGAGCTTGCCAATGTGGAAGACCTTACCGTACGTGGCGTGAAAGCGATTTTGATTAACCCAACTGATTCAGATGCGGTATCCAATGCGATTCGTATTGCTAATCGTTCTGGTATCCCAGTACTGACGCTTGACCGTGGTGCAACTCGAGGTGATGTTGTCAGTCATATTGCATCTGATAATGTTGCGGGTGGTAAAATGGCAGGCCAATATATCGCTGATACATTAGGTGCCAATGTTAAAGTATTGCAACTTGAAGGTATCGCAGGTACCTCTGCAGCACGTGAACGTGGTAAAGGTTTCATGCAAGCGGTTAAAGCAAGCAAGATGAATCTGTTAGGTAGCCAACCTGCTGATTTTGACCGTGCAAAAGGCTTGGATGTAATGGAAAATATGCTAGCGGCTAATCCAAATGTAGATGCTGTCTTCGCTCAAAATGACGAAATGGCACTGGGCGCTATGCGTGCGATTAAAGCTTCTGGTAAAAATGTCATGATTGTTGGTTTCGATGGTACTGACGATGGTATTGCTGCCGTTAAGCGTGGTCTGTTGGCTGCAACGATTGCTCAACAACCGGGTCTAATTGGCTCTTTGGGTGTAGCGACAGCAGACAAGGTGCTTAAGCATCAAGCGGTTGCAAAAAGCATTGCGGTACCGTTAAAAGTGATTGTGAAATAAGTTTAGACTGATTGGGTTCGTAATGGTGCCTCTTGTTTAAAGCACCATTACGGATACAATTGAATCAAAAATCAGCGACGAATTAGCACTATTTATCGCAGCTCCTCAAACCTAGCTCCCCCTAAATACTGAATATCATCATAATGTTAGCGGCTTTATATCCTACTGACATACCATAATCATGTTTAATGTAGGTATACTGGTTTGCTATCGATACTCAAAGCTCTGAAGGCTAATTAAGTCTTGTGAATGATATCGGTTGATGCAAGCAAGAAGCGAAATCTTCTCCTTCATTGAGTGACAAATCATTTTAGGCTGCTTTTGATAAGGTTAAGTAATGGCGACAATTAAAGATGTAGCAAAACATGCAGGTGTTTCGACCTCCACTGTTAGTCATGTGCTTAATAAAACTCGCTATGTCAGTGAAGATGTTTCTCAAAGAGTGTTAGCTGCCGTTGATATTTTACGTTATGCCCCCTCTGCATTGGCAAGAAGCCTTAAGGTAAACAATACAAAAACATTCGGCATGTTAGTGACGACCTCTGCAAACCCATTTTTTAGTGAAGTCCTAAAAGGGGTAGAGCGCCGTTGTTACGAGCAAGGTTACAACCTTATTTTATGTAATACCGAAGGTGATGTGGAGCGCATGAATGCGAACCTCAATACCTTGTTGCAAAAGCGTGTTGATGGATTGTTATTGATGTGCAGTGAAGTAAATACAGAAGGCTTTACCTTATTTTCACATCATAAACCGATTCCGACTGTGGTGATGGATTGGGGTCCGACTGACTTTCCCTGCGATAAGATTCAAGATAACTCCCATCATGGTGGTTATTTGGCGACGCGTTATCTCATCGATAAAGGCCATAAGGAAATCGGCTGTATTACCGGTGTATTAGATAAACAAACGGCCATGCAGCGCTATTCAGGTTATTTGCAGGCGATGCAAGAAGCAAACCTAGCAGTGAATCCAGATTGGATCGCGACGGGTGATTTTGCCTGTGAAGGCGGCGAAAAGGCCTTTTTGGAAATGTATGATAAAGGCCGACTGCCAAGCGCCTTGTTTGTCTGTAATGACATGATGGCAATGAGTGTCATTAATGCGGCCAGTAAGAAGGGGGTTAGTGTACCAGGCGATTTATCAATTATTGGATACGATGATATTAATTTAGCGAAATATATCACGCCGTCTTTAACCACGATTCACCAACCTAAATACCGTTTAGGTAAACAAGCGGTGGACATGTTGTTAGCCAAAATTGAAACCAATTCAGAGACTAATCAAATTATTGAACTTGAGCCCTGTTTGGTTGAACGAGACAGTGTTAATACTTTCAATTAATGCCTTAAATTATCGCGTTTGATGAGGCAAGAAGCAATGAGGGAGCAAGCATGTCAGGTGAAACAAATCTCAGCACATTGTTATCCAGTATGTCGCCTAATTTACAAAAGGCAGAGTATGTATTTTGTACGGTGAAAGAGGACGTATTAGAGCTAAATTGGGGTTTAGCCTTGCATCCCATCGCCACTTTTCACGAAGAAGAGGGGCTGACATTGGTACTAGAGAAAACGCTGGCGGATGCGAAAAACTTTGTTTATGAGTCTGTGTTTAAATGCATCACCTTAACCGTACACTCAAGCCTAGATGCGGTGGGTCTTACTGCTGCCGTTGCGACTAAGCTTGCTGAACATGATATCAGTGCCAATGTGATAGCGGCTTATTATCATGACCATATCTTTGTGCAAAGCGATAAAGCAGACGCGGCCATGCTCGCCTTGCAAAGCTTTAGCGATTGAATATTAAAGACCTTTTATGAGTGATATATTCCAGCCTTTCCAATCGACGCTAACGCCTCAGGGTTTGGATAAATATGGGCTCAATTTAGTTAGAGCCTTAGCGTCCTACCCGCTAAGACACGCTGTTTATCGTTACCTTCAAATCAGCATTAGCCAAGCCACTCCTTATCCCGTGATGCCAGACGGTACCCAGGCGCTTTACTTTTCAAGTGCTGGCGTTTTAGTTGGCGGCGCGTTTGATAAAACCCATCAGATGCAATTGTTAGCCCCAGGTGACTATTTTGGTGTTTGGTTTTATCCTGCAGGATTAAGGCATTTTTTTAGCTTAGATCTGGCTGACGCTCACAATCAATTTATCGACAGCGCCTTTATCCCCTGTGCACAATTTCAGACATTACACAGTGCACTGTATGAGCAAGACACGTTTTTAAAACGAGTTGAGATATGTGATGCTTGGTTATTAAGCCAATTCGCCCCCGCCAGCCTGACTAAATTCGATCATGCTTTGTCGCTCATTATGCAGGGAAATGGTAAAGCACGGGTGCAGCAAGTCTCGGATCAAGTTGGCTGGAGCAGTCGACATTTGAATCGTCAGTTTCTGCAACATACGGGTTTATCGACTAAATCCTTCTCTCAAGTAATTCGCCTACAAGCGGCCTGTAAAGCGTTAGCGCTCAATTCTTACAAACCGTTAGAGATCGCCCTAGATTCTGGGTACTTTGATCAAGCGCACTTCATACACAGTGTGAGAAAACATTTAGGTCAGCCTGATTTAATGTTAATTGAGAGCTAATGTCCGATTTTTACAATAGAAGATAAAATCAAAAGGTCATGCTGTCTTTTTTTAAGGAGACTTGATATGACATTTTCGAAACAGGATATTCTAGCCCTTTCTCAAGGTGACTATTTCGGTGAAGGTAACGCCCAACTGCCTAGCGATAACATGCTAATGATTGATGAGATTGATCAAATCACCCAAGAGGGCGGTAAATATAACCGTGGCTTTCTCAGCGCGAGTTTTAAGATAGCACCAGAGCAATGGTTTTTTGCCTGTCACTTTAAAGGCGACCCTGTGATGCCGGGCTGTTTAGGGCTCGATGCCCTATGGCAGTTATTAGGGGTATTTTTAGGCTACTCAGGGTTGCCCGGAAAAGGGCGAGCACTGGGTGTCGGTAAGGTCAAATTTAGCGGACAAATTTACCCTGATGCGGGAGAAATACAGTATCAACTTCAGATCAAACGCATTATCAAAAAGCCACTTACCATGGGCATTGCTGATGGTGAAGTGCGACTCAATGGCAAAGTGATCTATCAAGCCACAGACTTAAAAGTGGGTCTGTTGAAGCCGCTTAATTGTAAGTAACTGCTTACACTTTTATTACAGATAGGATTCAAAAATGAAACTATGATGGAAACTGTTCACTAAATCACCTTAAGTTGCATTGTTAATGATTAACAAACTTATAATTGCTTAC
>Ga0209396_1000333_pt1 | contig 58869 bp, 49 predicted proteins | sample GOMGulsemesocosm_6_FD_184638 | JGI IMG/M metagenome (GOLD analysis project Ga0209396, IMG submission 184638) | Methane-oxidizing microbial communities from mesocosms in the Gulf of Mexico - GOM8C Gulf of Mexico (SPAdes) (version 2) | ecosystem: Environmental > Aquatic > Marine > Cold seeps... | reverse complement strand
AGAAGGATTAGAATCAGTAGAATGGGATGGTTCAAAAAAACAAGTTAGTGTCTCTTTTGATAGCGATAAGACTAATATAGATGCTATTCATAAAGCAATAGCTAACTCTGGGTATGATACAGATAAAGTTGTAGGTAATGAAGAATCTTATAAAAATTTACCTGGTTGTTGCCAATATGATCATACTATGGAAATGAGCTTAAAAGGTGATACTAAAGTTGATGATCATTCTGGACATAATCATTAATATTTAATTACCATATCATAACCTATTAGTAAGCTATATTGATAGGTTATGATTTTTACTTTACAGTATACTAAACACTTATACATACTTATATAGAGATTCATTCTGACTATTTGTGAATAAAGTGTAAGAATATATTAATGTTTTTTAGATGTTAAAATCATGTTAAAACAGTACAGACCTGTCTGTTTATAAAGAAATGAGTTGTATGTTTGAACCATGAAAAAACAAGGAGTAAAAGAACGCATAATTGAAACAGCTTCTGATTTATTTTATAATCAAGGGTTTAACCAAACGGGGATTAATCAGATTATAGCCGAAGCTGGTGTTGCAAAAGCAAGTATGTATCAGCATTTCAGAAGTAAAGAAGATGTTGCTGTAGCCTATTTACAACAACGACACATCAATTGGATGGGTGATTTGAAAAGCTTTCTTTCAAATGAAAAAACGAACACTGCTAAAGTAATTAAGAGCTTTGATTACCTACAATCATGGCTAGATGATGTTAATTATAGAGGCTGTGGTTTTCAGAATATCATTTGTGACTTACCAAAAGATCATCATAAAATAAAAGATCAGGTAGTTTTACACAAAAATGATGTTAAAGATTTAGTATTAAGTTTACTACAAGAAGAAAAAAATCCAGATGAGTTATGTAATGAACTACTGGTTTTACTTGAAGGAGCTATTATTCTTTCACAAATCCAAAAAAACAATTGGCCTATTATAGCTGCGAAAAACGCCGCGAAAAAGTTATTATCTTAATGATGCTGACTTTTTTTTAAAAACAAACAATACAGACTTGTCTGTATTGTAAATATAAATCTATGAATACATTAACTCCTCCCTTCACAAGGAAAACAGCAAAAGCAAAAGTACAAGCAGCAGAAGATGCTTGGAACAGTAAGAATCCAGAAAGGGTTTCTATCGCCTATACTAAAGATTCACAATGGAGAAACCAAGATCAGTTTTTATTAGGAGGAGATGCAATTGTTAAATTTTTAACCGATAAATGGAAAAATGAACAAGAATACAAGCTTAAAAAGCATTTATGGTCCTATACAGACAACAGAAAATCTGTACGATTTGAATACGAATGGTTCCAAAGCGAAACCAATCAATGGTATAGAACTCATGGCAATGAACATTGAGAGTTTGATAATGATGGGCTAATGCAAGTAAGAGATATGAGTGCCAATGATATTAAAATAAACGAATCTGAAAGACAATTATAAACCTTTAAACACACTAAAACATGAAAAAATCAATTTTTAAATCAGTATTAAGTATAGCGCTATTAGCAGTATTATCTATTAGTTTGTTATCATTTACAAACGTTAAACCAGAACCTAGTAATCCTTTAGTTGAAAAAGTAACTAACCCAACTTATCATAAAAATATCAAAGTAAATGGACTTAATATTTTCTATAGAGAAGCAGGAAATGTAAATAAACCAACCATACTACTATTACATGGCTACCCTACTTCATCTCATATGTTTCGAAATCTTATAACAGACCTATCTGTTCGATATCATGTTTTAGCACCAGATTATCCTGGGTTTGGAAGAAGTGATCAGCCAAAAATGAAAGATTTCAACTATACGTTTGATAATATGGCAAACATAGTTGAAGGGTTTTTAAAAGAGTTAAAAGTAGATAAATACAGTATATATTTAATGGATTACGGCGCTCCAATAGGATTCAGAATTGCTTCAAAACATCCAGAACGTATAGAATCATTAATTATTCAAAACGGAAATGCTTATGATGAAGGTTTAAAAGATTTCTGGGTTCCTATTAAAAAATATTGGAATAATTACACAATAGAAAATGGTAAACCTTTAGAGGGGTTTCACTCTCATGATGGTTTAAAATGGCAATATACACATGGTGTTCAAGATGCAACAAAAATTAGTCCTGATAACTGGAATATTGATTTGCAACATTTATCTAGAGCAGAAAATAACGAAATTCAATTGGCTATGTTTTATGATTATAGAACCAATGTGCCTTTATATCCAAAATGGCAAAAATACTTTAGAGATCACCAACCTCCTACTTTAATTGTTTGGGGAAAGAACGACTATATTTTTCCAGCAGATGGAGCGTATCCATATAAAAGAGATTTAACGAATTTAGAATTTCAATTATTAGACACTGGTCACTTTGCTTTAGAGGAAAAAGGAGATGAAATTGTGAATTATATTTTAAAATTTTTAAAGAAAAACAATATTAAATAATTGTGTGTGAGTAGTTAATTTGTTTAACTCAGTTAGTTCAGGAAGGTAGTTTTGGGTAAATAAGTAGTAATTTCTGGACTGGATTCACTCAAAAATTAGTTTTTAAATATTATGATGTACTCATCAAACTTCTTAATAAATTTTGTTACTTAATCTAAAAACCAGTAACTTTATAATGAAAATTTGCTCCTTTATATGCCATAGAACTTTTTTTTTATTTTATAAATCCATAATATAATGCTTAAAAACGCTAAAATAGCACATGTAAAAGTTATAGGAGAAAATGATTCTATTATTGTTCCTGTTGGTTCCACAGACAAACCTATTATTTCAGATAGCATTATAAAAAAGTGGCAAAACATTACTGATCTTCTTACACAAATTTTTAATGTTCCAGCAAGTTTGATCATGAAAATTAATGAGAATAGAATTAAAGTATTTGTTTCTAGTTCTAATGAAGGAAATCCATATAAAAAAGGAGATACAGAAAGTTTAGAACATGGGCTTTATTGCGAAACCGTTATTGGAAACCGTTTACCTTTAATTGTTCCTAATGCTTCGATAGATCCTGAATGGGAAAATAATCCAGATATGAAAATTAATATGGTTTCCTATTGCGGATTACCAATATCTTGGGTTGATGGTGAAATTTTTGGCACTCTTTGCGTTTTAGATAAAAAGGAAAATAATTACTCTGAATTATATTTTAACTTAATGACGCTCTTTAAGGAAAATATAGAGTTAGACTTAAGAATATTACAAGAAAGAGAGGGGTTTAAACGTCTTAACTATGAGAAAGAATTATTGTTAAGAGAAATACATCATAGGGTAAAAAATAATTTTAATACCCTTTTAAGTCTTTTGCGTTTACAAAAAAAAGACATGTCAAATGAAAATATTCTAGATGACCTAAAAACAAGAATAAAAACTATTTCCTTAATTCATGAAAAACTATCATTGTCTACGGATATTTCAAATATTAATTTGAATAAATATATCAATGAACTAGTTACCACTATACTAGATTTATGTACTATCACTAATATAAAATTCAATTTAAAAACCCCTGAAATAGCAATCAATAACAAAGAGATGTTACCACTAGGTTTATTAATAAATGAATTGACAACAAACTCTTTAAAACATTCTTTTAAAAACATTACAAAACCAGAAATAGATATTAGTATTACACATATTAATAATGGTTATTTTAACCTAGAGTATTTTGATAATGGAATTGGACTTCCTGATGATTTTAACATTAAAGAAAAAGGTTCTCTAGGAATGAGACTCATACAGCTATTAACAAAACAATTAGATGGGCAAATAATAATCATCACAGGAAAAGAGACTTCTTTTAAATTTAAGTTGAAGATTAAATAGTTTTATTTCCTAAATAGTCTACCATAAATTAACGTCAAAACATAGTTCCCTCAATTAAACTTAAATTACTATTACAGAGTAGAATAGACTTTTGATCTAATTTATATGAAGAACCTCCAAGTAATCAAATTGGATTTTGGAATTAGTTTTATAATATCAATATGCTAAAAAGCACAAACCATCACAGTTTGTGCTTTTATTCTTTACGCTAAAAATCTAGTTTAACTAAAATCTATTTTTAATCAGAACTTCATTTATAGGTAACTGCCCTCCTCTTGGAAATGCCTGTTCAACTCCTTTACCAATAGCCACAAAATTAGAAATGATAAAATGTTGTGGTAAAATGATAAGCTTTCCTACTTTTTCTGGTTCAAAACCTATCATAATTCCAGTATCATATCCTTTTGAAATTGCCGCTAATAGCAGGGTTTGTGTAGCAAAAGAAGCCGAACGAATAGCTTCGTCTCTTTGTAATTGTTCATTGCCAAGGTAAAATTCTTTAGATCGTGACACCATGAAATTTCTAATTTCATCATTTACATATTCCCATTTTCTTGGCATTTCTTTTTCCCAAGCTTTTATATCAGTACATACGATAACTAAAGCTGAGGCATCTGTTATTTGTGATTGACCAAAAGAGGCTTCTCTAAGTTGTACAATTAGCTTTGGATCATCTATAACCAAGAATTTCCAATGTTGAATATTGTATGCAGTTGCAGAAAGCATTGCTAGTTTAATAAGTTCTTCTAATTCTTTTTCAGTAATTTTATGTGTAGGATCGAAATGACGAATAGAACGTCTTTTTTGTATGGCTTCAATAGTATTCATATTACTTATTTTATGTTTAAAGCAAAAGTACTATGTGGTTACAACCCCTACAATAAGGGGCAAATTCACCCCTACTATTTTAAGAAAACTTTATAATTTACTACCAAACTTAGCAAGTTCAATAAATACTGGAGAAAGTTCTTTACCTAAAGTAGTAATGGAGTATTCTGTACGTTTAGGAAACTCATGGAAATCTTTTTTATGAATTAATTTAGCTTCAATCATTTCACCTAATTGCTTGGTCAAAGCTCTTTTTGATGCTTCAGGAAGTCCTAATTGAATATCTTTTAGTCTGATACTATCCGTTCGTAACAATTCGCTTAAAATAGCGGGTTTCCATTTACCTGAAATTATGTGCAATGTTTTTTCCATTGGACAATCTATTTTCAAGGGTGTTTTTCTTTCGTACGAACTCATTTAATAAAATTATGAAAAACAAAACTACAAAAAAGGCACAAACTATAATAGTTTGTGCCTTTTCCTATTAATATTTCTAATTAAAAACTATTCATATTTTAAAGCATCAACTGGATCTGAAATCGCAGCTTGGTATGCTTGAAAACTGACCGTTATTAAAGCTATTAGTATGGCTAATAATGTCGCCATAATGTAGGGTAATATTGGCATATCAATTTGATATGAAAAGTTTGATAGCCAGTCTTTAGCAAAAATATATGTAATTGGCCAAGCAAAAACATTCGCTAACAATACTAGCTTTATAAAGTCAGTAGTTAGCATTTTCATTATTTGAGGTACAGAAGCTCCTAACACTTTACGAACTCCAATTTCTTTGGTTCTTTGTTGTGCTGTATAAGAGGCTAATCCGAATAATCCCATAGATGAAATAATAATTGCAAGAATTGTTAAAACCAAAAACATCGTCCCGAAATTTTCCTGTTGACGTAATAGCTTTCCAAATTTTTGATCTAAAAAAGTATATCTAAAAGGATGTGATGGCTCTAACTTCGCCCACTCTTTTTCTATAAAATCTATCGTTGAAGTCATATCCTTATTTGCTATTTTAAAGGAAGCAAACCAAAGCTCATTGCTTACCGTTAATATCATGGGTCTTATTTCAGAATTAAATCCTTCAATATGAAAATCTTTTACAACTCCTATAATATTACCATAAATAGAACCATCACGAGAGCCTTGATTTCTTGCCATTTTTCGACCAACTGCGTTTTGTATGTTCAAGTTTTTAACTGCTGTTTCATTAAGTATAAAATATGGTATAGAGTCTGATTCTTTTTCTCTATCAAATTTTCTTCCATCTACCATCTTTACATCTAATGTTTTGAAGAAGTCATAGTCAACATCCATATTCCATAAAGGTAATTGTTCCTTACTACCTTCTAACAAATACATATTTTGATTTGGTGTGTCTCCAGGGTAAAATGATGCTCTAGTGGCACTTAAAACATTACTGTTTTTAAGAAAAATATTTTTATAATCCCTAAAATTATTTGCCATTTGATCGGTTTGAATAGGAACTACAATTACCTGTTCTCCATTAAAACCAATGTCTTTATTATGTAAATATGAAATTTGTTTAAAAATGATTATCATACCGATAATTAAAATAGTAGAGGCTGTAAACTGTGTAACTACTAACACTTTTCTTAATAATGATCCCCCTTTAGTTTTAGTAAAATCACCTTTTAATACCGAAATCGGTTGAAATGATGATAAAAAGAATGCTGGATAACTTCCTGCAAACAACCCATAAAATAAAGTAATTATAAAAGAAAACATTAATGTTTCTCCTATGTATGAATTGAATAAGTATAATTCTGTTTCTAGAATATTATTAAAACCTGGTAAAAACAATTCAACTAAAATAAATGCTATGAAAAGTGCTATAAAACTTTGAATAACCGATTCTGTTAAAAATTGAGTAACCAACATTTTCTTAGATGCACCACTAACTTTACGTACCCCTACTTCTTTAGCTCTTTTACCAGACCTTGCAGTAGATAAATTCATAAAATTAATACCAGCAATTATTATTACTAATAATGCAATTCCTATAAAAACATAGATATACATGATGTTTCCATTCTGTTGTATTTCCCATTCTTTTTTTGAATGCAAGTGTATATCTTTTAAAGGCATTATTTGATATTCATAATTATTATCTCCTTTAAACAACTCATCTACAGTAGTCTGCATAAAACGCTCAACATCGGGTTCAATTTTCTTCATGAAATTTCGTCGCATTTCTTTTTTAAATGCATTAAAATTTACGCCTTCTTTAAGTTTTACATAAGTATAATTATTGTTACTCATCCAAACATTTCGAATAGTATTTTGCGATAAAAACATATCAAACTGAAAATGAGAATGCCCTTTAGGTTCTTTAACAATACCCTTTACGATATAGTCACTCCTATTATCATATTTTACGATTTTCCCAATTGGATTTACGTTTCCAAATAATTTTTTAGCAGACTCTTCTGTTAATACCAGGGAATTTTCTCCTTTTAAAGCAGTTTTTGAATCTCCATGAACAAATTCATAATTAAATATTTTAAAGAATGTACTATCAGCACGTACTCCCTTTTGAATATATACTTTAGTTTGTTCATAGCTAACCATGATTTCCTGATTGATGGTATTAATTCTAGTAGCAGTTTCTACATCAGTAAATTCTGTTCTAAAAGCATTTGCCATAGGACTTGGAGATACAGGAGCATCCATGGTTTGCCCCATTAAATTTGCTTTTATTCCAGTTCTATATACTCTTTCATAACCATCCCAATGCTTTTCATAACTGGTTTCATCTTTTATAAAAAGAAAAACGATTATGGCAACCGCTAAACCTAAAGCTAGTCCTAATATATTTATGACTGCATAGGTTCTGTTTTTATTCAAGCTTCTTAAAGCTACTTTTATATAATTCTTAAACATAGTTTCTTATTTTTTAAATTATATAGCAGCTTTTACTAATTTATTTTTCTTTTCTGATACAATTTGACCATCTAATAAATTGATGATTCTATCAGAATAACTTGCGTCATGTGAGGAATGTGTTACCATTATTATAGTAGTTCCTGCTTCGTGTAAATCACATATTAATTCCATTACTTCATTACCGTGTGAACTATCTAAATTACCAGTTGGCTCATCAGCTAAAATTAATGGTGGTTTTGTGATTAGTGCTCTGGCAACTGCTACACGCTGTTGCTGTCCTCCAGATAATTGTTGTGGAAAATGTGATGACCTATGGGCAATCCCTATTTTTTCCATAAGTTCGTTTACACGCTGTTTTCTTTCAGAAGAGGGTACTTTATTATAAAGTAATGGTAACTCAATGTTTTCAAATACGGTAAGTTCATCTATAAGATTAAAATTTTGAAATATAAAACCTATGTTTTTTTTACGAACATCCGAACGTCCTTTCTCTTTCAAGTGTACTACTTCATTACCAAGAAATTCATAACTACCTGATTCAGGTTTATCTAACATTCCTAAAATATTTAGTAAAGTTGATTTACCGCAACCTGAAGGTCCCATTATAGAAACAAATTCTCCTTTATTAATTTCAAACGAAACAGCGTTTAATGCTGTTGATTCAATTTCGTCTGTTCGGTATACCTTTGTTAATTCGTTTAATTTGATCATGATTTGATTGATTTAATTATTTAATTTGATTGATTCGTAATTTTTAAACTCATCATACGATGAGGTAATAATAGTTTCTCCAGCGTCTAAGCCTTCTAGGACTTGATAATAACTAGGATTTTGACTTCCTAGTTTTATATACCGTTTATAAGCTTCATTTTGATTATTTAAAACATATACAAATTGCCCTCCTGAAGATTGAAAATAGCTTCCTCGTGGTATTAGTAATGATTTTTGTGCTTTTGAAAGTTCTAAACGTACTTGTAATGATTGACCGTTTGTAATAGATTTTGGTGGATCATTAACAAATACTAATTCAATTTCAAAACGTCTGTTTACTACTTCTGATAACACTTTTTTTACTTTCAAATCAATTTGTTTTCCATCAAAAGAAAAACGCGCTAATTGTCCTGGTTTTACCATGCTTAAATAATACTCGTCTACTTGCCCTCTAATTTTAAAGCCAGATTGCACATCAATTTTAGCCACCGTTTGATTATTTAAATACGATTCACCAATAACAGGGTCAAAAGAAGATAACATACCTGAAACAGGTGCTCGAACTAGCATCTTGTCCAAACTTTCATGGATAAATTCTAAATTACGATGCATTAATGAGATTGAGGTATTAATTTGTTGTAATTGTGTTTGGTTATTTTGTTTACTTTTACTCACATTCTTATCCATAAAATCACGTTTTTTTTGTTGATATTTATATGACTCTTTTGTATTGGTATAGTTATTTCTTGCAATAATGTCTTTTGCATATAATACTGAATCTATTTTATAAGCGCGTTCAACATCTGCTAAGCTATTCTCACTATCAATTAAAGATTCGGAAAGATCTCTTTGGTCTTTCTCTAAAGATAATTTAAAACTTCTTAAATTATTTATTTGCTCAATAATAGCCGTTTCTTGATTCATATAATTCAACGTAGCCGCTGGATTATTTAATTTAACAAGAGCGGCACCCTTTTCTACTAAAACACCATCTTCAACAAATATTTCTTCTACGGTACCACCTTCAGTAGTATTTACTAAAACTAGATTTATAGGTTGTACCTCTCCATCAATTAATATTACATCTTGAAAATCTCCTTCCGTAACTTTCTTAACAGTTATTCTTGAAGCATCAACTTTATAAGTTTTTTTATTTATCACTCCTATTCCAAAAGCTGAAAGTACTATAAAAGCTAATACACCAAATACATATAGTGTTTTGGTTCTACTCCATTTTTTTTTCTCTATCCGTTTATCCATTCCAATCTGTTTCATTCTAAAATTTATTTTTTTAATTATGCTTCTACTTTAAAACAAGTAACAGATTAGTGTGTCAAGTATAAAATAGGCTGCTCTTATTACGATTAAAATCATGGTTTTAGGCTTTTAATGTTATTGAATTCACAGTTAATTCTGATAATCTAATTCTTTTACTACTGGTAAAAAGATTCATTTTATGATGTTTTATTACCATTCCTTTTTGATTATTTATTATTGTTTTCATACTATTCGTTTTAAGTGATTTGATGATGCTATTTTTATTCGATTACCTAAAGTCAATGTATGTGCCAAAAAACTGACGCACTTTAAACTACTGTAAACAAAGGAAATAGTAATTTTACTGAAATTGAATAGTGTTCATTTTCGAACATTCTATTGTCCGTTATTGAACATTTTGTATCTTGGTAAAAATTAAACAACCTCCATATAATGGCAAAAACTGATGCTTCAATTTTAATTATTGATGATGATGAAGATATTTTGTTATCGGCAAAATTGGTATTAAAAAAACATTACAATACTATTATTACCAGAAACAATCCTAAAGAAATAAACCAAATACTATCTCAAGAACAAATAGATGTTATTGTATTAGATATGAATTATCGCATTGGTTTTAATGATGGTAAGGAAGGACTATACTGGTTAAAACATATTTTGAGTATAAACCCTAAAATGGTTGTAATTTTAATGACAGCTTATGGAGAGGTTGAATTAGCTGTTAATGCCATAAAACTTGGAGCTTTCGATTTTATTTTAAAGCCATGGACCAATGAGAAATTATTGGCTACTATACATGCGGGACTAACATTAAGTAGGTCCAATCATAAAATTTCTATTTTAAAGCATACAAATGATACTTTACTAAAAAGTAATGAGCAAAAATTTGGGCCAATTGTTGGAGCATCCAAGCAAATGCAAGCTGTTATGAATACCATTAAAAAGGTAAGTACTACAGATGCGAATGTTATTATTTTAGGAGAAAATGGTACCGGTAAACAGCATTTGGCTAGAGAAATTCATAAAAACTCATTACAAAAAGATGGTCCGTTTATACACGTCGATTTAGGTTCTTTATCTGAAAGCCTCTTTGAAAGCGAACTATTCGGACATAAAAAAGGTGCCTTTACTGACGCACATGAAGATAAACCAGGGCGATTTGAAATGGCTCAGGATGGAACACTTTTTTTAGATGAAATAGGAAATTTACCATTAAACTTGCAATCAAAATTATTAACGGTACTTCAAGATAGAAAAGTATCACGCTTAGGTGAAGGAATTGAAAGAACATTTAATGCAAGACTATTGTTCGCTACTAATGCACCAATTCATGAATGGGTAGCCGAAGGAAAGTTCAGACAAGATTTATTGTTTAGAATTAATACCGTAGAAATTACCATTCCTCCATTAAGAGATCGACCTGAAGATATCGTTGATTTTATAAACCATTATCTAAATGTATTTGCTGAAAAATATCAGAAGTCTCATTTAAAAATCACTAATGAAGCCATGAAGGTACTTCAATCTCATAATTGGCCTGGTAATGTTAGGGAAATCCAACATACACTAGAAAGAGGGGTTATTATGGCAGATAATCATGAAATTAAACCTGCTGACTTTAACCTTACTATTATACCCAAGGGGAATGATAATCAAAGTGAAAAATATGACAATTTAAACTTACAAGAAATAGAGAAGCTATTGGTTCAAAAAGCCATAGACAAGCATGAAGGTAACATTTCTAAAGCTGCCAAAGAGCTCGGATTAACTCGTGCTGCGCTGTACCGTAGGCTCGAAAAGTTTAATTTATAATAACTATATTTTGATAAAACGATTTACATTACAAGTAACCATTCGTATCATAGCAATACTAGCTAGTTGTGTACTGTTTTCATATTTACTACTAAACCATTTATGGTTTAGTAGTATAGGGCTTGGTTTTACAATTTTCCTTCAAGTATTTTTTTTAATTCGCTACGTTAATAATACAAATTACTCTTTAGTTAAGTTTCTTGATGCATTAAAAAATGAAGACTATTCTGTGTATTTTTCTCCCTCGAATAAGGGAGATTCTTTTGCAAAGTTATTTGATGATTTTAATCAAATAATTAAAACTTTTAAAAGAAATAAAATAGAGAAAGAAGCACAGTATAAGTATTTTAAACACATCTTAGAACATGTTAATTTAGGAATTATATCAATCAAAAAAGATGATTTGTTTAGTGATGAATCTAATGAAGAAATATTGTTTTTAAATAAAGCAGCATGCGATATTCTTCAACAACCACAACACAAATATTGGCATCGTTTTGCTAATAATGTACCGTGGTTAGTTAGTGAAATAAAAAAGACTGCTGATGGTGGTAAAACGTTAGTAGATTTTGGTGATGAAACAGAAAAGAAGCAATTATCTTTAGAAACAATTGAAATACAGTTGTTAAGCAAAACATATCTTATTATTACGTTTCAAGACATTCGTTCCGAGATTGAACAAAAAGAAATTGAAGCTTGGCATAACGTTATACGTGTTTTAGCACATGAAATGCTGAACTCCTTCACTCCTGTTAGTTCACTAGCTTCAACAGTGAAATCTATTACTGAAGATGAACATGGCAACCTTTTAAGTATTGATAAACTTGATAAGGAAGATATTCAGGATATTAACATGGCAGTGACTACTATTAAAAAAAGATCTGATGGTTTATTAGCTTTCGTTGAAGATTATAGGACTATATCTAATGTGCCTATTCCTTCATTAAATAAGATAAATATCAAGAAATTTTTGACAGCTATTGAATTGTTAATGAAACCAACTATTGAAGAAGCTGGTATCACATTAAAATTATCACTTATACCATTAAACGCTACTATTTTGGCCGATAGCAAATTGATTGAGCAAGTATTGATTAATCTGATTAATAATAGTATTCATGCTTTAGAAGGAAGAGAAAACCCAACCATTAAAATCAATTGTACTATAGAAGCCAACAAAACAACTATTAGTGTTCATGATAACGGAAATGGAATTGAAGAAAAGATCTTAAACCAAATTTTTATTCCCTTTTACACTACTAAAAAAAATGGTTCTGGAATTGGTTTAAGTTTATCCAAAAACATCATGAAAAAACATGGTGGGAATTTATTGGTCAGTTCAGAAGTAGGTGTTTACACCTCTTTTTCGCTTGTGTTTAAAAACTAAATAAATACTGTGCTTATACAATGTAATACTTCTGTATGAAGCTTAAATTAATTTCATTTCTTTTTTTAAATAGATATAGGTAACTAAAGTAGATAGAATATCAGCAATTGGAAAAGCCATCCAAACACCATTTATACCATAAAATTTTGGTAATATAAATACTAATGGAATTAAGAATATCCCTTGTTTTAATAAAGTTAAAAATAAAGCAGGAAAAGCTTTACCCGCGGCCTGAAAATATGCAGAACCAATTAACTGTGTTGTAATTACTGGTGTAGCTAAAAAAGCGATAATTAACGCATTTGGTGTTATGCTTAATAAGTCTTTATCATCAGTAAAAATGCCAACTAATTCAGTTGGGTAAATCATAATTAAGATGAAAATTAAAGTAGCTATCCCAGTTCCAAAAAGTATAGAAGTTTTAATTGTTTGTTTGACTCTACCAATATCTTTTGCCCCATAATTATATCCTGCAATCGGTAAAAAGCCTTGCGTTACCCCTAAAACAGGAAATAAAGCAAACATCATTACTCTATTAATAATTCCGTATACAGCAATTGAAAGTTCACCTCCATATTTGAATAATGTATAATTCAATATAATTATTAATAAACTAATAGTTCCTTGTCTGACAATTGTGACACCACCTAAGGCAATAATTTCTTTAAGAATTGAAATATTGATTGTAAAATATTTTGGAATGATTTTTAACTTTGTGTTATTAGAAAGAAAAAACCACAATATAAAAACCCCAGAAACTCCATAAGAAATGGATGTTGCTATACCAGCTCCATAAATCCCCAAATCCATATATTTTATGAAAACTATATCTAAAATGATGTTTGTTATAGCGGGGAAAATCATCGTAAACATTGCATAATTAGGTTTACCAACTGCTCTAATAACCGGATTTCCCATCATGGCAAACGCCAAAAAAGGAATCCCCCATATTATTACATGAAAATAGTCAGTTGCTGGAATTATGATATCGCCATTTGCTCCAAACAATTGTAAAATTGGCAAACAAAAGAATGTTCCGATAAAAACAAAGAGTAATGACAAACCAACGGTTAAACTTATCTGATTTCCAAACACTTCAAATGCTTTTGATTTGTTTCGGGCTCCTAATGCTCTAGAAATAATAGAACTTCCACCTATTCCAATTCCCATTCCGATAGAAGAAATTAGGAATGCTATTGGTAATACTACTGTAATGGCAGCAATGGCCATAACCCCAATCCAACGACCTACAAAAATAGTATCTACTATCATATTAATAGACATTATTAAAATACCGATAGAAGCAGGAATTGCCTGTTTTAGCAGTAGTTTGCTAATACTTTCTGTGCCTAACTCGTTAATTTGTCTATTCATATTCAATTATAAAATTTTAGAATTATATGGGGATGTTATAGCATTATATTTATCACGCCCACTCACGGTATCTTTTTAACAATAGTTTGGTTTCATGACTCTTATTTTACAAATTTTAGAATTTTCATTTTCTCGTAATTTTAAATGAGGGGTATAAATTGTAACGATTAAAACAATTATACCCCTACATTTAAAAAAGCTTATTTATTAATTCCATCAATAACACCTTCAAAATAAGCTTGCTGATTTTGTGGAGCTTTCACCTTTCCTAATTTGTAAAATTTTAAGGCCATTTTTTTATTCCCATTTTTTAAATGTGCTTCAGCTAAACTATCTGTAAAACCCCATATAAATGAATGATCTTGATTTCTTTTTACATTTAACGCAAAAATTTTAATAGCTTTTTTTGTTTTTCCTTGTCCTAACAATTGGTAACCATAGTTATTTAATTGAAAAGGAGATCCTGTAGGGATAGCTTCCTCCATAATTTTTTCAGCCGCTAACGTTTCACCTTTCTTAGTTAACAAGCCTGCCTTTATAGAAAGATTACTAAATCCTTTAGTATTAGCAATGGATTTATCAATCCAAACCATAGCTTCTTCTAAGTTGATATCATTCTGTAAACAATAACCAGCTGCTTGCATATACCCTCTCCATCCAAACCCTGCTGGTCCTTTTAATTCTGCACGAGCATTATCAATTACTAGTTTAGTTACATCATATTCAACTTTAAAAGGAACACTTGTTTTTTCCCATTGTAAAGCTACTGTTAGACTTTTACTAGATCTTTCTATAAAATTATAACTCAACCATTCCTGAAAAACAATAGGCTCAGTTTTAACGGCTACTTTTAATACAATGTCATCTTCTGTAGGCTGAACCGTTCCCCAAGATTGATTAAATTTTGAAAAAAGTATTTTAAATTCACTCTCTCCTGGAATCATATACACGCCATATGTTCCTGCAGCAATTTTTTCGCCTTCTACCATGGCATCATGGGTAAAATTGATTGTAGTGTTCTCATTGGCCCCTGCACGCCAGATATTTCCATAAGGTGTAATGCCACCAAAAACTTTTCGTCCTCTAACACTCGGGCTATGATACGTTATAGTAACATCTGAAATACCTAATCGTTGTGTTACTACTGCTTTCTGACTTGCCCGTGGTAGTGTGATGTTTTGCGCATATGTAACTCCAGTTATTATTACCATAAGTAATAACAATAATAATCTTGATCGTAACTTTTTCATTTTGTTTAATTTTTAAATGTTGAACAAATTTAGATCACTATGACCGGCCTTTATACTGAATTGTGCCAGATGGTTGGATTTGTGATATCTAGTTAATATCATCCTTTATATTTCTCTAAAACGATACCTGAATAGATTTAACAACAACCATCCATCACAAAATAAACAAAGCATCACATTTCATTTTATAGTAGATAAAAACACTATTAGTTTTGTAGCTAATTGAAGGAAATCTAAATGATGTTTACTTAATGAATAATACCGGCTGAAATGATTTCTCTATTTATAGTATATTCTTTACCATTATAACATAGTTTAGAGTTACCAACTGAAATTTTTTCATTAGCTTTTAAGGTGTAAGCCCTAACCATTTCATTATTTGGATTTCCAGGAAAATTAAAGCTTGCTTTTAATGCAAAAGTAATTGTATTAGTAGATGAATTATTAGATATAAACAACCCTTTACCACAAGAACTAGTTTCTTCTGAAAAGGATAAATTTGAAACAGCACCTTGACCATATAAATCACCATGAGCATCAAAACCACCATTATTATTGGTAAAGAGTAAATAATAAATTTCTATATAAGACAATTCACTAATATCTTTTAGGGTATTTTCAGTTGTATTTATAGTAGATTTGTCAGTAGGTTTTTTGTCACTTTTACAGCTTGACATTAGTATCGTAACAGACAAAAATAAAAATAGTATATTTAGTTTCATAAGGACTCTTTAAGAGATTAATAAATAGGAGCATTAATATTAAAAATGAATTGTAGACTATAATGATAAAATCATTCTTTTCGTACTATAAAAACTTACCTATCTCTATAAAAAAAATAGTGATAGCAGCTTTGTTTGTAAGTCTATTTTTCACGCTTAAAGCGTATACAAATCATCTAATAAATCAATACAATTACTCATTTAGTTGGTTATTAACTTCGTTAAAATTAATAATTACCTATTTACTTTGGGCAACTTTAACACCTCTAGCCTATTTTTTAACAAACAGTATTCAACATACAGGTAAAATTAACATTTATAAAGCAATTCAATTTTTATTGGGCTGTATTTTACTTGCTATTGTTCATCAATTACTATTATCTCGTTTGGATGATATAATTAACTATATAAATAGCGGTTACTTAAAAGAGTTTCTAGGGCGAAATAGTATGGTTGTTCTCGTTATTGGTAGCTTTTCAAGTTTTATAGAGCTACTTGTTATTATTTCAATTTTCCTTGCTTTTGACTATCAGAGGAAATTTATTGCAAATCAGAAAGCATTAATATCCTCTCAACTGAATGCTTTGCGCATGCAATTACATCCTCACTTTTTATTTAATACCTTACATTCTATTGCATCAATGATAGATATAGACACCAAGAATGCTCAAAAAATGTTAACTAAATTAGGTGCATTGTTGCGTAGTATGTTAGAATATGATGCAGAACAATTGGTTACAGTACAAGATGAACTTAATTTTATTAAAGATTATCTAGATCTAGAACAAGTACGCTACCAAGACCGAGTCACTATTAATTACAAGATATCTCAAGAAGTTATGCTGTTAAAAATACCAAATATGATATTTCAGCCATTGGTTGAAAATGCGGTTAAATACGGGATTATTCCAACCGTTGATAATGGACAGATTCAAATTACTATGACACAAGAGTATTCTCAAGAACTTCAAGAAGATGCTTTAGTGATGCAAATAACTAACACATACAATACTAATAATAGTTATATTAAACCCATGGGAACAGGAGTTGGCTTGATAAACATTAAGAAAAGACTACAGCAATTTTACCAAAATGGGTTTTTATTTGAATCAGATTTTGTTACTCCAGAATTGTATAAGGCCAAAATTGTATTACCAATACTGAAATAGCAATGAAATTAAGATGTTTAATAATTGATGATGAGTTTTTAGCAAGACAACGCTTGTTAAAATTACTAGAACCCTTTGATGATATTGTAATTGTTGGTGAATGTAGAAATGGTCAAGAAGCATTAGAGTTAATACCTTTAAAAGAACCAGATCTACTATTTTTAGATATCCAAATGCCAGATATGAATGGTTTTACTGTAGTATCAAAATTAACCACTAAACCTCATATTATTTTTACTACAGCATATGATTCTTATGCATTGAAAGCATTTGAAATAAATGCGGTTGATTATCTATTAAAACCTTTTGACGAAGATAGATTGTGTATTGCTCTTGAACGAATTAGAGCACTGAAAAAGAAAAAGCAAGCTTCACATTTAGAAGATAAAATTAAGAAATTACTTAGGAGCTATGAAAATGAAGCTACAGACTTTTTACATGAAATCGTTATACCTATAAACGGAAGAGATATTTCTGTATATGTTGAGGATGTTATCTATTTTAAAAGCGATGGTAATTATGTTCATATTGTTACACAAACTAAATCGTATTTATACCGTAGCACCCTAAACTCATTAAGTGATTGTTTAGATACGAATCAATTTTTAAGAATTCATAGATCGACAATACTTAACAAGTTTTACATTAAAAAATGTAGCTATAACAACAATAACGAATATAAGTTTCATTTAAAAAATGATGAACAATTAGTTTCATCAAGATCATATAAAACTTTAATTTCTGAATACCTTTCCAATTTTGAATAAAGAGTTTTATTTTTTGAGTTTATTAATCATATCATGAGCATAAGTATTACTATGGTCTAGTGCAAATACTTTTTTGGAGTCTTTATTATTAAAATAACCTTGCCCTAAGCTGTCTTAAATATATAATTCTGCAATTAAAATAGTTCTTTTAAACTTATTTTTCTAGTATATATAGTACTTAATCGGTTTAAATAAAATGGTTTGTTTATTTTATCTCCAAACTTTTGATGTATAGTTTTAGGTCAATTATTTATCGTAAATGTTGCTGTTAAACCAACACTAAAATTTCTTGGTAAACTATCTACTCCAAAAATTGCTCTTGAATGTGTTCCTTTGTGCCCTAAAATATTCACAAATACATCTGAAGCTCCATTTACTATTTTTGGAGAATCATCCCATTGATTTCTCGCTTGAAAATATGCATCGATATGATTTAGCCCAATTACATTAGCAAATCCAACTTTTGTTTCAATTTGCGCAATAACATTTAAAGCACACATTTCCATAGCTTTATAACCATCTTCTGTTGAAATTTTGTATCCAAGTATTCCTTGATAATAATAGACTTCATTTATAATTGGAAACTGAATGGCCACATAGGCAATGTTACCTCTAATATTTACAGATACATAATTACCTCCAGGAGTTGAAATCTTTGGGAGCACAAATCCAAACTCTTTTAATTTTTTATCTAATTTCATTTGAATTAATTATTGATACACTTTTAGTGATTCCTTATGATTTTTTTTACTTTTTACAAAGCTTTAATGCCTCTTCTAATCTAATTTGTAATCGAGTAGATTCTGGAAATTTTTCTACTCCTTTTTTATAATAGCCAATCGCTTTTTGATATTCTTTATGCTTCAAATAAAACTGACCAAACCGTTCGAACATATTATCTCTAGAAAAAGAGGCTAAGAAATTTAAAAACTCATTCTCTAACTCTGTAAAAGCAAGAAAATTATTTTCTCTAACCGCTAATAAAAACAAGTATCTTTTAGTGTCACTATGAACCTCTTTTGATATATGATAGCGTTCTCCCCTATTTTTGAATAAGGTCTTTAATCCAGCAATTCCACCATCTCTTTTGAAAGTTTTCAAACTGTAATAACGAATCGGCGCATAATCTTTAAAGAACGATTTTAAGCCTTTATTCATTGTTACAATAGTCGTTGAGTAATGATTTTCATCATCAAACAAATCATATTTCCATCTCAATTTACCAATAGCCTTCTTTTTTAATAATTCAGCAAGACTATTGGTGTTATCTAGTGACCATGCTTCAACATCACCTAAAGTAAAATATAAGTAATTATCTAAAGAGGTCTTTTTGTCTAATAATTTACCAACATCAGAAATTCTTTTTTCTGTTAAAAAAGTTGGACTAGCAATAAAGTATCCTTTAAATAAATTTGGTTTTGAAGCCAACACTTCTATACCAAAAGCAGCGGCTCTTTCCCAACCAAAAAACACACGTTCACTTATTAATGTTCTATAGGTATTATCAATATATGGAAGTAATTCTTTTTCTAAATAATTACTAAAAGTAGAAGATTCTGAATTGTATAATTTTCTTCTTTCATTATTTTTTGTTTTTATTCCAACAACAATATATCCTGGAGTTTCATCTTGAAAACGAAGGTTTTGTTGATAGGCCACTGCGTTTAAAAAATATTTATGACTGTCAAAAACATAAATTACTGGGCATTTTTCTTTAGATGTATCATAATCTTTTGGTAGATAAATTTGAATTTCTCGTTCTTGATTCAAGATTTTTGAATTCAATTTAATCGTTTTCCCAACGATAAAATTAGATGTATCCTCTTGTGAAAAAGAATTGAATGTAATACTTAAAATAAATAAGATAAGAGTGAATGTATTTTTCATAATTACAAGTTGTCTTTAGCTTCTTTTAGTCCTTTTTTCATCACTTCATCAAATCGTGTACTTGGGTATTTTTTAATACCTGTTTCAAAAAATTTGATGGCATTTTTAAAATCTTTATGTTTTAAATAAAACTGACCTAATCTATGTTGCCAATATGCATTTGCATATCTTTTGGTTTTTAAAACATCTTTAAATTCTTCCATGAAGAAACTAAAATATTTGAAGTTGTCTCGATTCAACCCTAGCCAAATTAATGAGTTTTGCGTGCTTTCATTTATACTATTATCACTTCCAAAACGTTTTTCTCTTCCTTTTAAATATGATTTTAAATAAGGTATTCCACCAGCATCAACATAAGATTGAATATTTTCAAAGACCAACGCATCGTAATTATGATAATAATATTTAAGTCCTTTATACATGGCTAAATGTGGCATTGTTTGATGTACTTCATCATTAAATAGTTCATACTTCCATTTTAGTTTTTTTGGATTATGTTTCTTTAATCTTTCATTAAACTTATCTGAAGAAGCGATGTAATAAATATCCCTTGTAGAGTTAGACATATATAAATAGATCTCCTTATCAGAATTGAATTCTTGCACTAACTTCTCAGGCGCCAAACCACCGTCAGTAATAATAGCTCCAATAAACAAGTCTTTTTCTTTTAAAATCATTTTACTTATATAATAAGCAGCAGCTTCCCAACCGTATATAATACGCTCTTTGTTTGTTCTAAAATTAGAATCAACAAACTGAATCACATCCTCTTTTATAAAAGAGGTAAACGTATCACCTTCACCAAATAAAGGACGTCGCGTAGATTGATTGCTATTAATTCCAACAACAATCATTTCTGGAATAGCACCTGGAGCTTTTAAAGATTTTTGAATAGCAACACCATTGGTAAAAAACCTTTGTCCATCTAATATATATAGCACAGGATAATTTTGCTCTGATGATGTATAACTATCTGGTAAATATACTTGTATCCCTCTATCTTGATTTAAGATGTTAGAGTTGATCGTGTAATTAGTTCCAATGTTAATTGAAGTTCCTTTAGTTTGAGAAAAAGTGAATAAAACTATAAATAAACAAGTCAATAAAAGTGTTTTTTTCATTTTAAGATCTTGATAGTTAACTCAAAAATAGAAATTTGTTACTCTCATAACATTTATAAAATCGACTTTACCATTTATTTAACGTATTGAAACTTATGTATAAAAAAATAGCTCTGACAAAAATCAGAGCTATTTAATAATTGACATTTCAAATTTCAACAGTTTTATATCTACAGAATGTTTCTAAATATTAAAATTTTGAAAACATTAACCCTATAATGTGGTTGAGCTCAAAAACACTCGATTGTTTTATTAAACCCAAATATAATTATAAGAAACACTTATCAATTACATTTGGGTTAGTATACTTTATTTTATAATCGCATTATATTGTCAACTAAATTTTCATCAGATCTTGTTCCGAATGGATCTATCGAAATATACTTCGGTTTCTCTTTAACAATGATTTTAACTTCAGTCATTTCTTTATTGAACTGATTTGATTCATAATACAAAATTGAACTCTCATCTTTCACTGACGAAGGATGTGTTGTAAAAACTCCTATTTTAATGGGTTCATCAATATAAATTTTTTTGGTTTCACCACTATCTAAAGTTTCAAAACGTCTTGCTTTTACTTTCGCAGTAATTTCGTAAGTACCATTTGCTAATTCTAGAAAAGAACTTTCTTCAATTCCTACATCATAGGTAATCACTTTTTTAAACCAATCATTAACCAATGTATACTGTTCAGTTGGTGTTACTTTGTAGATCTCATCTAATAATTCAATCGTGTTAGCTTCTAATTTATTAATAGTACGATATCTGTCTGTAATCGTTTTTAGCACAGTATTTACTTGCTTTTCGCCAATTAAATCTCTTAATCCTAACATCACCGTTAATGCTTTACCGTAAGCAATATGTCCTTGACCCTCTACTTTGTAAACTGGAGGTTCTATATCACCATCAAAAGATCTCCCTCTAAAATATCTACTTCGAGCATTTTCGCTCAAGGTATACACGGCCCTTTTTCCATACATTTTCTCTAATATAACGGCTTCCGTATATTTTGCAAACCCTTCTACAAATAAAGAACCACCCGCAACCGGTTTAGCAGACAATGTATGTCCCCACCATTGATGCGCAACTTCATGAATAACTCTTTTTGCAACTACATTAAAAGTCTCTTCATTACTTATATCAGACAAATACAATCTATCTTCAACCATACTTATAACTCCAGGGTGTGCAAAACCTCCAAAAGGCCAATGAGCAGGAACTTCTGCAATTCTTACATGATCAAAAGCATAGGCTCCAAAATTTTCTTGACAATAATCCAACGTTTGTTTTACACTGTTTTCAATGTCTTCAACATTAAAATCGTGATTTGCATCATAATATTGCTCGATTGAAATACCTTTATAATCAATTTTTTTAGATGTATAATTAGCCGAAAAATAACCGACTTCTGGCATAATTTTTTCACTAGATTTATAATGGAAATAGTTTCTATTATTGTCTGACCATTCTTTTAGTAAACGACCAGAACTAATTGCCATTTGATCACTACTTGTAGAAATAATAGTTTCGAACTTTACTCTTTCAAATTTAACATCTTCTAATACAATGTGAGAATCTGAATTATCTTCTTCTACACGTTCAGGTAAATTTCTTTTTTGACGTTCAATTCTATTTGTAATCTCTAATCCTGTAGTATAACCTAAAATAGGTTCAAAATTTCCGAAACGATTAATATAAGTACCGTTATTTACAATTGAATTGTCTTCTTCATAGCCTTTTAACTCTTTCTTTAATTCATACATATATCTTACAGAGTCATTAGTTTGTAAAGGTTTGTCAAACTGAAATAAATACGTTCCATAAAAAGTGTCATGAGTAACTAAACGCGCATTTTCTATAGTGATGTTCTCTAACGGAAATCTTTCTGTGATGAATATCTCTGATAATGGTTGGTTACTTTTATTTTTCAATATATAATCTGCCTTTACAGTATACATTCTCTCTTTTGGATAGATAGCAACTTCTGTTTTTTTAGAAGTAAAATAGGGTCTTTCCAAACTTTCATGTTTCTTAAATTTTCGTTCATAGTTTTCACTAAAATCTAATCGATCATTTATCGTTTCATATTCAGAAACAACATTTACATTGTAAAAAACCAAACTACCAGCCCCAATAAAAAGCAGCATACAAATAGTTAAACCTACTTTTTGAAAATGTGTCCAACCATATTTTAATTGTTCTAATTTTACTGAAATTATAGCAACTACACCTCTATTCCAAATTTTAAAAGAAATAAATACCAATAAAAACCCAAACCCTAACCAATAGATTGCCAGGTGATTAAATAGATTAGATACACCATTAAATCCATCCATATTATTGTATCCAGTTCTTGGCATAAAGCCAAGACTTGTTAACGGATGTTCTAATCCTAGCATACCTGATTTTAAACTTAAAAGAACAATTAATCCAAAAATACCCATTCCCATATATTTACTTTTTGCCAAACTGTTTACAAATAAGGCAATCATAGAAAAGACAACCAATTGTACTCCGTAATGGTAATATAAAGAAGCATACAGACTAAATTCGAAATTGGTATAGTTTAAACTAATTTGAAAGATCATACACATCAAAATACCTGAAGCAATCAAAATTATGGGTAATGATAACAATGCTGTCAATTTTGATAGGAAGAACACCCCATTTTTTACTGGAGTTGCATCTACAATGCTATTAAAATTTAAATCACGTTCTCTCCAAACAATCTCAGCGCTATAAAAAATGATTAATATCAAACTAAAGATTGATAATGGGTCTACAATTAAATCAATCAATTGATTCGTAAAAGGGTATACACTCACCCCATATTCTCCACCGCTAATAACTGTCGAAAATAATTCTGAAAAGACAATAATCAACCACATAATCAACACCGCTATAAATGGTAAACTTTTAAAAACACTTTTCAATTCTAATTTTAACAACCCAAAGAATGCCATTTGCTGCGCTTTGAAATTATGTAAGGCTTTTATTGGTTGATAGGCAACTATTTGAATCTTTTCCTTTTTTCGTTTTGGTTCTTTCTTAACTTTTTTAGAAATTTTCCTGAAAGAAAACAATCCATAAGTAGTTAATAATATTCCAATTGAAACAAGGATCCAAATAAGCCTATTCCATAAAAACAAACCTGAAAAAGATAGTAATTGTGAATTTTTTTGAAAAGCTGTCCAATATTGGGTTTGCTCAAAAAATGCAGCAATTCCAAATGGATCTGCAAGTGCAGCAATAGCCATACTTTCTGGTGAAGCAGGAACAGCTTGCGCCATTAATGGTGAATTTAAAAATATTGAACTTATAAAATACAGCATATAAATAAACACTGCACTAACATAGGTTGCTGTACTATTTTTTGTGATTGTGCTGACAGAAAATACAATGGTAGCACAGATGAAAATGTTAGGCAATACAATATACAACCATGGTTGTAGATAGGTCATCAATCGAAAATCCCCCAATCGTTCTGGATCTAAACTAGAAAAATAGTTTCCGAAAATATATCCAATTAAAAATGGAGAGAATGCCAATACACTAAATAGAAATGTTCCAAAAAAACGACTCCAGAAATAGCGACTCTTTTTAATAGAAGAACTAAAAATTAAGCTTTCCATATTGTGTTGTTTATCTCTAAGAATTGCGCTAATAGCAAAAAACATAATGATAAAAACACTACCTAAAGTAAAAATACTTGTATGAAAATACACCTGGAAAACTGAATTAAAATTCACCCCCTTAGAGGCAAATCCTTGTCTACCAACAAAAATTCCTAAGGCTAAAAACAAGATTACAAATATTGGAAATGCACGTTGTTTTAATTGATAAAAAACTTCAAATTGTAATAACTTTTTGAACATAACTTATACCGTTTTTATTGCTTTTTGAAACAATGTTGTGAAATAAAAATCTTCTAAATTTGGAGTGATTATCTCAAATCCAGTTTCTGGTTTTGTTTCGGATAGTACTCTAATTTGTGTTTCTCCAGAAACCAATTTTGTAGAAATTACATCGAAGGCTTTTTTATAAACATCAACATCCTTTTTAGGTACTATTTTACTCCAAATTTTCCCATTGATAGTTGCTACTAACTCAGATGGGTTTCCTTGAGTAATAATTTTCCCATTAGATAAGATTGCCATCTTAGGGCATAAATCGCGAACATCTTCAACAATATGTGTTGATAAAATAACGATAACGTTCTCTCCTATTTCACTTAGCAAATTTAAAAACCGATTACTCTCTTCAGGATCCAATCCTGCAGTAGGTTCATCAACAATAATTAATTTTGGATTTGCTAATAATGCTTGGGCAATACCAAATCGTTGACGCATTCCACCAGAAAATGTATACACTGCTTTTTTTCTATGCTGATACAAATTTACCTGTTGCAATAAAGCTGTTACTTGTTCTTTACGTTCTTTTTTATTTAATATCCCTTTTAAAATTGCCAAGTGATTCAATAATTTCTCTGCAGAAATTTTTGGGTACACACCAAATTCTTGAGGTAAATAGCCTAACTGTTTTCTAATTTCATGAGGTTGTTCAATAACATCGATATTATTAAAAGAAATGCTACCAGAAGACGGTTCTTGTAATGAGGCAATGGTGCGCATCAAAGAGGATTTCCCTGCTCCATTAGCGCCTAATAACCCAAACATTCCGTTTGTTATTTTTAAATTAATTCCATCTAACGCTTTTACACCATTCGGATAGGTCTTGGTTAAATCGTTAATTAGTAATGTATTCATAATTGTTCGTTTTTTGATGATTTCTATTTCCAGCAAACTTATATTTGAAATAAAAGGTTTACTAATAAATATGACTTATGACTATGTTATACGGTCATACATAGTCAAAATCTATATAAATGGAGTTCATCAAGAAAAAGAACTTGTTGGTGTTAATTATAGTAGTGTCTATCAATTTTCTTGTCAAGACAGATTAACATGAGTATTTTTGAATAATGATACACTTTTTAAAGAAATACAAAGCCTTCGGAATTGGGTTTATAATTGTTTTAGTAACAATTGTTTTGATGCATCATTACAAGCTTCTTCTTTTACCAAACAATGCGCCTATAGAGGTTATTTTTGTCTTTACATTTTGGTGGATACTTATATCATTACCAATTTATAAGTTTGCCTATTTAAAAAAGAATAAGAAAATTGTATATATGATTTTTTCATTATTCATACTATTCTTTTCGACTTTAATGATTGACAGTTTTATGAGTATGCCTGACAATCCAATAACGTTTGTATTATTAATGGTGTTTTGGATTGGAATAGTATATCTATTAGTCCCAACATTTATAGTCAAATACTGGAAATTAATTGCGTTAGTTTACAGTCCACTTTTACTATATTTTGTGTACATAAGATTGTTTTCAGGTGATTTGGAAGCATATTTAAAAATTAAGGAAAACTTTCCTTTTATGATTTTCTTTGCACCCATACCAATATTATTTGCATTATGGTTTTATGAACAATGGAAATGGTTGAAAAATTTAAAAGCAGAAAAATCCCAAACAGAATTAGCTTTATTACGGACTCAAATAAACCCACATTTCTTCTTTAATACCTTAAATAATTTATATGCTTTAACAGTTAAAAACTCAAAACAAGCTCCAGAAGTTATTTTAAAACTCTCTGATATGATGCGGTATACCATTTATGAAGGTGAAAAGGAAAATGTAGTCATAAAAGATGAAATTGAATATTTAAAAAACTATATTGAACTTCATAAAATCAGGTATAAAAAGACTGTAGCATTTCAGTTTAACAATACCGTTGATGAAGCGTTAACTATAGCCCCTTTACTATTTATCATTTTATTAGAGAATGCTTTTAAACACGGCGTAGAAAGCTTGACAGAAGATGCATATATTTATATAGATATTTCAAATGATGACGACTATATCTATTTTGTAATTGAAAATAATTTTGACCCAATAGAAATAAGTAAAACAACAGGAATAGGACTTACTAATCTAAAACATAGATTGTCATTGATTTATCCTCAAAATCATGAGCTAATTATTAAGCAACAAGAAAACATATATAAGGCAACTTTAAAAATAGCAAAGCATGTTTAAATACATTATCATTGATGACGAACCTTTAGCTCACGAAATAATTGAAGAGTTTTGTAGCATGCTCCCCCATTTACACTTGGATAAAAACTGCTATAATGCAATGGAAGCAATGCAGTTTTTGAATAGTAATACGGTTGATTTTATGTTCCTTGACATTAATATGCCGAAACTAAAAGGATTAGATTTTCTAAAAACCTTAACCAATCCGCCAAAAACAATAATTACAACAGCATATAAAGAACATGCTTTAGAAGGGTTTGAATTAAACGTTATAGATTATTTATTAAAACCTTTTAGTTTTGATCGTCTAGTAAAAGCTGTGAATAAAGTTACTCAAACACATTCAAAACAGGACTCTAAAGTTTTAGATTCTGATAACTCCAGTTCCAATCACAATCGATTCTTTTTAAAAGGAGATAAAAAACACCACCAAATTCATACAGAAGATATTTTATATATAGAAGCATATGGCAATTACACCAAGGTATACCTTAATAAAGAAATGATCATAAGTCATGAAAAAATATCTTCTTTTGAAACTCTACTGCCAGAAGATAATTTCTTACGAGTGCATAAATCGTTTATAGTTGCTATTGACAAAATTAAATTGATAGAAGGTAATCGTATTCATATTGTTGAGCATAAAATCCCCGTTGGGCAAACTTACAAGAGTGCTGTCAATAAGCTTCACAATTAAACAAGAGTACAACCATGGTTTAGGACTAAACAAAGGCTGGTAATTGATATTTAGGTAGAATATTCAAATTCAAACAATTTTGAATAATCCAACACATTAGGAATATCATTAAAGTGGAACTAAGTTATGATTGATTAAGAACGTTTTAATCTATCCAAAAAAGAAACAACCTTATCCTTGTAACTAGCTCCAATGGGGATTTCGGTTGAAGAAACTTCTATGTCATTAATAGTGAAAGCATTGATTTTGTTTATATTAATGATATAAGAACGATGAACACGTAGAAAATGACTTTCTTTTAAATCCTGTTCTATATCACCAATTTTATATTTGGAAACAATGTGCTTATCATCTATAGTATGGATTTTTATATAATCCTTTAAACTTTCAATATATAAAATGTCATCCATAACAATTTTATGGTGCTTGTTCCCTGATTTAACAATAATATAGTCTTCTTGAGTAGTTTCTTTTTTTGTGTTTTCTACTATTTTATTCTCTCTAAGCAATCTATCTATAGCCTTAAAAAAGCGCTCAAATGTTATGGGTTTCAACAAATAATCTACAGCTTCCAAATCGTAGCTTTCAATAGCGTAATCCCTGTAAGCAGTTGTGAAAATAGTTTTTGGAGGGTTTTTCAGGGTTTTCAAGAAATCTATACCTGTTATATTAGGCATTTTGATATCCAAAAACATTAAGTCAATCTCCTGTGTATTCAAAATCTCAAAAGCCTTTAATGCACTGTTACACTTTGCAACAACTACTAAGGCATCAATTTTTGAAATATGATTTTCAATCAATTCAATCGCCAAGGGCTCATCATCTACTAATAAACATTTTATTTTCATCTAAATAGAGCTTTGATTGATTTGTAAAGTTACAGTAAATATATTCTTGTTACTATCAATATTTAGGCTGTATTGATCTTGATAAATTAGATCCAATTGTTTTTTTATGTTTGTAAGCCCTATAGCTTCTTTATTACTTCCTTCGTAATGATTGGAAATGGTATTTGAAATTTCGAATGTAAATAAAGAATTATTGTTAGTAATTGAAATATCTATTTTGGGAGAACCACTATCCTCCCCTGCGCCATGCTTGAAGGAATTCTCTACTAATGACAGTAAAATTAACGGAGGTATTTCAGCATCAGTTTCAATATTGGTTTTAAAGGATACCTGAAGTCTTTCATCGTATCTTAATTTTTCTAAATCTATGTAATCTTCAAGTAACTTTATTTCGCTTGAAAGTAATACAAACTTACCATTACATTTATATAATATATGATCCAGAATTTCAGATAGCTTCCCTATAGATTCAGGTGTTTTAGGTGAATTAACTAAAGAAAGTGTATAAATATTATTCAATGTATTGAATAAAAAGTGGGGGTTCAATTGTGCTTTTAAGGTTTTCAACTCACCTTCTGCTTTTTCTTTATCAAATGTTAAATCCTTTTCTCTTATTCTATTATAATCGACAAAGTATTTTATAAACAAGAAAATTAAAGAAACAGAATATATGGCTGGAATGTAATGAAAGAGCAATTTCTTCCAATCCATAAGGATTTCAATTATAGTTTCTTGTTTAAATGGAGGAACTCTTACTAATGTTTCCCCTACATGCACTATCAAAATTCTAGCTAAAACACCCAATAAATAGGTGCCTAAAATAAATAGTAATATAGAAACGTAAAATCTTTTTTTAAGGAAAAACTTAGGTATTACAAAATAGGCCAAATAATATGCCATTAACATTTGTGGAACCAACATGCATAAATCATAAACAAATGTTTGTACTATCGAATAGTGTTCTTTCATTAAGGCACGGGACAGTTCCAAAACAAATAATGCACACCAAAATCCTATATGTAACTGATCACGGTTATGCTTAAAATAATTATATATGCTGTTTGAATAATTCATAACGATAAATATAGAAATATGGATCCGCATATATCATACTATCGATAGAAAGTATGGATATACACCTAAACGTATCCTTTTTATAGACAAATAGTTTTAAGCATTGAATACCTATTAAACAACGTCTATTATAGCCTATTTGTCTACAGACTGGATAAGGCACAATATTTATTTTCATTTTTGTTGAATCAATCATAAATCAATCATAAATCAATTAAAAAACATGAAAAAATCAATCTTACTAATTATTTTATTTATCAGCATTGGCATGTCTGCTCAAATGTCTAAAAATGTAACTATTTCAGGGAAAGTTCTGGACAAATTAACTCAAGAGCCTTTAGAATATGCCACTGTAATTTTATTAAGCACAAACAACAATGAAATAATAGCAGGAAGTACAACAAACGAAAAGGGTGAATACAGTTTCGAAACACTTGCAGGTACTTATGCTATAAGGGTTGAGTTTATGGGTTTTAAAAATTATCTTATTAAAAAGATATTACTCAATGAAAATCTAAAATTACCAAATATCTCACTTGAAGAATCATCAGAACAGTTAAATGCCATTAAATTAACAGCTGAAAAATCAACAATTGAATACAAACTGGATAAACGTGTATTTAATGTAGGTAAGGATTTGATTTCCAAAGGTGGCTCTGCTACTGATATTCTAGGAAATGTCCCATCAGTTAACGTTGATGCAGCTGGAGCCGTAAGCTTAAGAGGAAATAGTAATGTTCGTGTATTAATTAATGGCAAGCCATCAGTATTAACTACTAACAATGGTTTGGAACAAATACCAGCGGAAAACATTGAAAAAGTTGAAGTAGTGACAAATCCATCAGCCAAATATGATGCTGAGGGTACAGCAGGAATCATCAACATTATTTTAAAGAAAAACAAGCGAAGTGGTTTTGGTAGTTCATTACAGTTAACAACGGGAACTCCTGCAAACCATGGTATTAATTATAATGTAAATTACAAAACAGAAAAAATAAACTTGTTTTCTAACTTAGGATATAGATACTTGAATTTTGAAGGTGAAGGCTTATACTATAGAACTAATTTTGAAAACAATAGTATTTCATCAACTTTAGATGAAACTATTGAAATGAAACGCAATAGAAAACGATTAAACCTATACTTTGGAGGGGATTATTATATAAACGATAAAAACACATTAACTTTAAGCTATTACCACAGAAACAATGTGAGCAAGAATGAAGTTAATTATGACTTTAATTTTTTGGATGCCAATCAAAATTTAGAAAGTGTTTTAACTGCAAAGGAAAACTATAAAGAACCACAAAAAGCAAATCAAATTGAGTTGAATTATGAAAAAAGTTTTGATAAGACAGGAAAGAAATTCACAATAAATTTGCAATATGATTTTTGGAATGATGATGAAAACGAATCTATTGTCCAACAGGAATTATTTCCAACCATCACTACATTAACTACACTTAAGAGTCGTGATATAGAAAGCAGCAAGGATTTCCTTTTTCAATCTGATTATAAATTACCTGTTTCAGATAAAGCCCATTTAGAAATGGGAATCAAGGGGGAAGTAAGAAGAATAAACAGTGATTACAAAGTTTGGGACAATGAAGTTTTAGTTGATAGTTTAGATAACCTATTACGTTATGATGAGGGTATATATGGTGCTTACCTTCAATATGGAAATAGAAAAAGAAAGTTTAAATATTTATTAGGTTTAAGAGCTGAGCACTCTAATACGAAAAGTTCTGACAGAAAAAATCAATATAACACCAATAAAAGCTACACAAAATTATTCCCAACGGTTCATTTAACATATTCTATTAATGATGCTACAAACCTACAACTTAGCTATAGCAGACGAATTAGACGACCAAGCTTTTGGCATCTTAATCCGTTTGGAGGTATTTCAGATCAACAAAACATTAGAATTGGAAATCCAGACTTAAACCCAATGTATACCAATTCATTTGAATTTGGAACTCTAAAACGATGGAGTAAGTTTACTTTAAATCCTTCTATATACTACAAACGTACCACCAATTTATTTGAAACCTTGATTAAAACAAACGACGATAACGTCCTTATTTCTCAAACTGTAAATTCAGGAGAAGAGGATCGAATTGGAGCTGAATTATTATCCACTTATTCGCCTTATAAATGGTGGAGATTATCTGGTGAGATCAATTACTATTCTTTTACACAAAGAGGTATTTACAACATTGACGATAATACTTGGTTTACACGCCTAAATTCGAGGTTTAAATTCTCAAAAATGAGTTTTCAAACGAGTTTTAATTACCGAGCAGCCAATCAGAGTGGTCAGACCTATTCAGAGTCTCAATATTGGGCAAATTTAGGAATGAGTCATGATTTTTTGGGTGACAGAGCTACACTTACTATGAACGTTAACAATGTATTCAATTCTAGAGATAACAAGCAAATTATCCAAGGTGAAAATTATACTGTAAATCAATCAGCTATTTGGTCTGGGAGAAGAGTTAGTGCAACACTTACTTATCGTTTCAACAGAAAGAAAAGTGATAGAGATCGTATGCCTGACTAGATAAAATATCTTTATCAATTGGTTTTTAAGTTTCATTGTATTTGGTCCTAACACAACATTAGGGCCAAATACAATTTAAAAAATAATTGTTTATTAAATAATAATACGTTTTTTAAATTAACTTACAAATAGAGGCAATTGATATTTAGGTTGATTATTTTCAAATTCAAACAATTTTGAATAATCCATCACATTAGGAATATCGTCAAGCTTGCAAAGAAATTCTATTGTAGCATTAAGTCCATGAAATAAAAGATCCTTATCAGTAGGGTTTACCGGTCTTATTGAATGGAGCGTTAAGGGTACACTAAATCCGCATCCTTTTAAAAATACAATTTCAATTTGTAGCAATTCTTTAGGAGAATAGCCATAAACTCTTCGACCAAAATTTTCATTCAGGTTTCCTATATAACTTAACTCTAATGAACCGTGAGACTCTGTTAAGTAATTCCAATAATCTGTATTATCACATATATTACCTACAGCACAACTTTTACAACATTCTGGATTTAATGTCCCATTATGAAAAGCTACATATAGTTTTGTTATTGCTTGTTCTAATCTTACTGATGTTTTCATGTCTATATTAGTATAAACTATAAGTTAATACTAATCTGGCATAATTCAAAACAAATGCAAATATAACTCATTGATTGCGAGTACAATAATTTAGTTAATTTAACATGTAATGCAACCCATTGCTTAATCTTTTCCTTTGAATCATAAGCAGAATATCCTAAAAAAGTTTTCCCTATAGGAACCACAGACTTTTGAATCATTCCAAAAAAGAGCATACTTTAGATTTCCGATAAATGTAATATGATGTTTCACAGCTTTCTTTATTTCTTCAATACCCGATATTTCTTGAGTAGTCTGTCCTATAATCTCTCCGTTTAAAATAGTATTGATTGCTTCAATAGTAAATGACGTCATATGTGCTAATGTGGCCTAAAAGCTTCTAAATATAGGCTCCTATTTTTGAGTTGCTATAGAGGTGGATTCTAAATATTTATTGAAATGAGATGTGCAACACAAAATTTATATGATCTTGCAATACTCTACAAAAATAAACAGCTGAATATCATAAGATAGGTTTAAATCATAAATTAAAAATAGGTCCTTAATTAGTGTAACTATAAATTAGTTTTTTAGTAATATTTTTAAACACTATCGCTATACATTAATACCTTCTATCTTACCTATAAACACCAAAATAGCTATATATAACATTTACAAGTGGTTAATTCGTGTACTTTAACGAAAAAACACTTATTTTTTTGTTAAAATTATTTAAAATCCACTAAAAATAAATATTTTTACAATCCCCGATTATAACCCAATAAAATAGAGATATTTTATAAAACATACACCCGAGTTTTGAAAAAAAATGTAATGATTGTTCATAAGGATTTAGGGGTTTCCCAATTCCTTAAAAAAGTAGTTGAAATACCAGATGTTAATTATAGTATTGCAAATAACTACGATGATTTAAAAAATAGCATGCTTAGCAATAGCTATGATGTTATTCTTACCGATATTTCTATTCAAGGAAATTATATTAATAACTATATTGAATACATAAAATTAAAGGCCCCAAATACTGCTATATTAGTTTTTTCAGAGATGAATCAAAGTACTATAAAAAGTGATATAAAAAAAATGGGCATTGATGATTTTATACCCTTACCATTGGATATCATTGACCTTAAAGAAAGACTAAGCAAACACTTGTAATTTTGGAGCAGCACTTATACACAGTAATTTATGTGTTGTTATTGGGGATAGTTATGCTTTGGCTTTTGCTAAGTTTTACAATTTTCAAAAACAATTACAATAGAAAAAAATCAAAAGAAATAGAACGTAAACTCATTGATAGTATCGTTTTAAATTATAAATATTTAGGAGTTGAAACAAAAAGCAACAAGCTTAATTGGGTTAAAGAGTATATAAATACCGAAAATGGGTTCTGGAATTTCTCTTTTATATTTGTTAAAGTACACAATATAGCTAAAGCTACTAAGGGTACTACCTTTAGAGCTATGGCTAATAATATTGGTTTAATTATGAGTTTAACACATAAACTCAAAAGTAGGAACTGGTATACTAGAGGCAAATCCATTTGGTTAACATATGAATTAGAACTTTCTGATAATTGGAAAACAATCATTCCCTATAGAAATGATAAAAATAAATTAGTCCGTAGAGAAGCTCAAATTGCTCTAGTAACATTTTTAGGATGGAAAAGTTTAGTTTTCTTCCCATATGCTGAATTTCCAATATCGCTTTGGCAACAAATACGCATCATAGACAAATTAAAAAGCTACTACCCTACTCCTGACCTATCATATTTAGATAAGGCGTTAAAATCTAAAAACCCGTTTATTAAAGGACTACTTATTCGAATAATTAGAAGTTATAAGCTTACCAATTACAAGTGGTATATTATTGAACAATTGCAGTCAAACCGTATAGATTTAACAGAATGTGCTTTAGAAATACTCAATTCTTTTGAAATTAGCTCAGAAGAGCTATTACAAGTACATCACATATTAGAATGTACTACGAATACAGAACAGCATGAAATGATTTCTGATTTTGTTTCCAATACAAATATCAAGAACTTTTAAAAATAACACAATGCAATACATTATAATAAAGAGTATTGAATATTTTTTTCTTACATACGGTATTATATTATTTATAATATATTTCGGTTTTATTTTGCTTGCAAGTAAAGCAATTAGTAAAAATAAAAAAACGGCAACTTTTCTAAATATAAATGATATAAAAGGAGCTGAAGATTTACCGAGTGTAACATTAGTAGCCCCAGCTTATAATGAAGGAAAAACCATCTTAGTAAATGTCAATTCCCTTCTATCTATTGAATATCCATATTACAGTTTAATCGTTGTAAATGACGGTAGTACAGACGATTCTTTAACTAAACTAATACAAACTTTTGATTTAGAAGAAATTCCATTATATCAAGGTGCTTCAGAAATTAAACATATTCCTGCAAAAAGAATCTTTAAAAGCACAAATATTAAATATAAAAACTTAACTATTATTGATAAAGATAATGGAGGACGTGCAGATGCCCTAAACTGCGGAATTTCCTATACACAAACAAATTTAGTCCTATGTACAGATGCTGATTGTATTATAGAACAAGATGCTTTGTTAAAAATGGTTAGACCTTATTTAGAGGAGTTGGATAAAGAAGTAATTGCATCTGGAGGAGCAATTGGAATCGTTAATAATTCAATTATAGAAAACGGTATTCTTAAAGAAGTGAAACTTCCAAAAAGTATTATTGCCCGAATTCAAGTAGTAGAATATATAAGAGCTTTTTTATTAGGGAGAATGGCATGGGGACATGTAGACGGTTTAATGCTGGTTTCAGGTGCTTTTGGATTATATCCTAGACGAAGATTATTAGAAGTTGGAGGATTTGACCCTAATACTGTTGGAGAAGATTTAGAGCTTTGTATTAGACTTAGAAGCCATATGGAAGTTTTAAATGTACCATATGAGGTAATTTATATTCCTGAAGTACTTTGCTGGACAGAGGCACCTTCTACTCCTAAAGTGTTCATTACTCAACGTGACAGGTGGGCTCGTGGTTTATTTGAAGTAATTAAAAAACATCGTAAATTATTTTTAAACAGAAAATACAATAAGGTTGGTACTATTTTCTTTCCATATTGGGTGTTTTTTGAATTTGCAGCCCCAATGGTAGAATTTTTAGGTTTAATATATATTATACTGTACTTATTTTTTGGTGCAATTAATTGGCCCATAGCCATTGCCTTAGCCATTTGTGTGTACTTATTAGGATGCATTTTTTCAACAATTGCCATTTTAATGTTTACAAAAAACTTTAAACACTACTCAAAACCAAGTGTGGTAGGTAAACTTGTTATCGCATCATACCTCGAACCTTTCATAAACCATCCGTTATTGCTATTCGGACAAATAAAAGGTTATTTAAAAAAGATTTTTAGGGTAAAAACTACATGGGGAACTATGACACGTAAAGGTTTTTAAAAAATAAAATTATAATAGATTAAAAAATGCGACCATATATAATAATAGTATTTCTAATAGTAACGTCAAGTATTTTTGCTCAAAAAATTAATGTAGATTCATTATACTATCAAGCAAGAGATTTATATAAAACTAAAACTTATGAAGATGCATTGGTAAAAACCAATCAAGCACTAATTATTGCCCCCAACTATGTTGATATAAGAATATTACAGATTCGCATTGAACAACTAACTAAACGGGTTGAAAAAGCATCTTATGATATTGGCTATTTATTAAAAAATAATGATTCTGTTTTAGTAAAACCATTAGCCATAAAACATTTTTATAATTTTAAAAACAAAGAACGTTTGGCTCGTTACATAGAGGCTACAAACACTTTTTTTGAGAATAATATTGATTATAAGATTGCAAAAACGGAAGCTTTGCTCCTTGTTGATGAACGAAAATTAACAAAAGAAGAGCTTTCTATAATCATGAAACTTCAACGTAATGACAAACAGAATTATACATTTCATCTATTATTAAAAAGATTAAGTAAAAATCAAATTGGCATAAACCATGAAACGCTTTCTTTTTTAAAGGAGTATCCTACACAAAAAACTTGGAATACTACAAGCATTGAGTATTTACATTATTTCGGTTTAAGTGCTACTACAGCTCGTGTTACCTATAGTGACAGAGTTGTAAAAAAAGGGGTTTTATATGAAATTGAGTCCTACCCTTTTCTATCAAAAAAATGGTACGGGTATGTAAATTTTAGTGTTTCATCAAAATCAGATTTTTTTCAAAATTATGGGTCTAAAGTATCACTTTATCACACTTTAAATAAAGGAATTGAAATTGAAGCTGGATTTAGATGCTTAAATTTTGATGAAAATTCATTTTTTACTTCTATAGGAGGGCTTTCTGTATATAAGGGAAATTATTATATAAATTTCAGAGCTTTTATCGGACCAAAATTTGAAGATAAGTTTATTCAAAATTATCAACTAAATACAAGATATTACCTGAAAAATGCTGAAGATTATGTATTCATAAAATTAGGCACAGGTATCGCTCCTGACCAATCCTCACAAGTTTCTTCTATTGCTTCCTATACCAATTATAATTCTTATTACACTAATTTAGGAATACATAAATGGATTGGTAATTATAACTTACAAGTAGCCTTAGGATATTTATATGAAGAACTTCCAAGTAATAAAACTGGTAATCAAATTAATACAACTGTAGGTTGTAGATATCGATTTTAGAATAGCTCTTTAAGGTTAATTCAAAGCTAAGACTTAATTTCTAGACTAGAATTTCATGCGTTTACTATAATTTTAGCCGCAGAATAGTTGTAAATTTGGTCAAGTGCCTATTTTAATTAGGCATTATGTACCATATGAATAAATCACTACTTTTTTTACCAGACATCTCTGGCTTTACTGAATTTGTGAATACTACAGAAGTTGGTCATAGTCAACAAGTAATAGCTGAATTACTAGAAGTATTGATAAATGCAAATACCTTATCACTTAATCTGGCTGAAATAGAGGGTGATGCCTTGTTTTTTTATAAAGAAGGAGAAATTCCATCGCTTGAAATGTTATTAGCTCAAGTAGAAACCATGTTTACCGCATTTTATAGTCATCTTAAATTGCTGGAGAAAAATAGAGTTTGTCCTTGTAATGCCTGTTCTTCTGCCCCAAACTTACAACTTAAAATTATTGCTCATAGTGGTCCTATGCAATTCATAACCGTTCAGGATAAAAGTAAACCCTTTGGAATTGAAGTGATACAAGCCCATCGATTAATGAAAAACTCAATAAACAGCACTAATTATGTGCTTTTTAGCAAGGATTTATCCGATGAAATTAAACTACCAAATAATTATCAAAGTAAACTTTTTAAATTTCAAAAAGGAGCTGATGAGTATGATGCAAAAAGAATCCATTATTTGTATTCAATAATAAATAAGGAGGATTTAAAATTAAAACCTTATGCACAAGCTAAAAAAGTAATCTTGGATAAATCACCTTCATTAAATTTTGAAAAAGTATTTCCTATTTCTGCTCCACACCTATTAGAATATATTACAAATTACACCTACAGAAAACATTGGGTACATGGTGTAGATAAGTTTGAATTTAACGAAAAAGAAGTTACCCGAATTGGCTCAGAACATGTCTGTGTAATAAACGGAAAGCATCTTAACTTTACTACTATAACAAAAGATGGAGAGCCAAACCAATTAATCTATGGCGAATTAACTACGAGTCCAACACCTGTTGATGAGCTTTATCAATTCTATATTTTAACACCAATAGATCAAAACTCTTGTAAACTAGACGTTGAAATTTATTGGAACGCAAAGTCACCTATCAAAAAGCTGCTGTTTTTTCTAATTGTTAAAAAAGCATTCCGGAAAAACATAGGGAAAGGATTAGATAATTTAGGCTTATTTATAGAACAGCATAAATAACTTAAATCTTTCAAAAAAACATATAGAGATTTCGGAATTAAATCAAATTTATATTATTCTTCTTTAATTCTAAAACAATACTCCTCTCTTAAATAAATCGTAGAGTTTGTTTTCAGCCTAGAACTCATCTATTTAACCTACTCCTTTTAAGACAAAGTATACAAGGTAGTTACAATAATTCCTTTATGATCATTTAAAGTAACTGATAGTAATTGTTCTGCAGTTTTTACTTGAAAATTAAATGGAGGAACTAATACATTTAAACCGCTTTCTTTTTTTAAACGAATTCCCTGACCTGAAATAATATCTTTATTCGGAACAAAATCTCCAATCGGAACATGTTCTGTTAAAATAACAAATTTAAAATCAGCTAATTTATGCAGTACACACTGTACTTCGGTATTCGATAAATGCTGTAAAACTTGTCTCACTATAGCACAATCTCCTGAAGGCAAAACATCTACTGCAATATCCAAACAATGGAATTCTAAACTGTCTTCTTTAAAGTTGTTTTTATTATGTTCTATAAGACACGCTACAATATCTACTGCTTTATATTTTTTCGTGTATTGCACTAATGCTGTACCTACATTAAAATCGCCACAACCTAAGTCACATACAGTTAAATCACCATTAAAAGATTTTAAAAATGTGGTTAATACAGCTATATACGGATTCACTATCTCAACATCATGCGATCCTTTACCAGAGTAAAATTCAAATTCGGTACCTCCCCAGAGTTTCATTTCATATATCTGCTCCATAGCATCTTTAGTTGGCCAGGGATTCTTATTCTTTTTAGTTTCACTTTCTTTATTCATAAAAAGTATGCTATTATTTAATACTCAATCTAACTGATGCTCTTGTTCTTTAATTCTAAAACAACGCTCTTCACCTAAATAAAGTGGATTTCCATGCTTTTCAGACCAAAACCCATCAAGTATGTCTTTTGTAATACAACGATACACTACAACTCCTTTGAGCACCCCATCTTCTTCACCTTTGTAATTAAAATTAATCACTAGAATGCCATCTTTAAAGAATCCCGTTCCTACTTGATCTTGTTCCCCATCAATGAGCCATTTAGCAACTATTCTATTGTTCATCTCAAGATTTATACTCAGCGTACCTGTATAGTTATGCGCTGTGTCTTCTTGGTTTTTTCCAATGATTGTAAATGTTCCTATAAGGTCTTGTATTGTCATTAAAACACTTTAGAATATAAGTTAGTTTTGTTTTTAGGTCTTTTCTATTGCTTATTAGAAGGTTGTTTTTGTAATTATATAAAGAATCTAATTACAAAAAAAAAGAGGGAATTACTTTTTTCGCCTCCTTTTTAAATATTTAATGTAGCGTTATAAATAATTTACGAAACAAATGTATTTTTTTTATTTTCTACCCAACTTACGTAAAGCAACCCATTGCTTCAATTTTTCTTTTGAATCACAAGCAGGATATCCTAAAACTGTTTTTCCTGCAGGAACATCAGCCAGAACGCCTGATCCTGCTCCTACAATAGCACCCGAATGTATCGTTGTATGATCTTTTATTGATGCACTACCACCAATAATTACTCCATCACCTAAAGTTACGGACCCTGCTAAACCACTACTCCCTGCCATAATACATGATCTTCCAAGCACACAATTATGTGCAATTTGCACTAAATTATCTATTTTACAGCCATCTCCTATAATAGTAGAACTAAACTTAGCTCTATCTACACATGAATTAGCACCTATTTCAACTGCATTCCCAATTACAACATTTCCTATATGTGGTATTTTAACTAAACCTCTTCCATCATCACTTGGTCTATATCCAAATCCGTCAGCCCCTATACTCACATTATTATGAAAAATACAATAGCTTCCTATTTCAGTACGCTCCCGAATTACAGTTCCAGACCAAACAACATTATTACTTCCCATTGTAGTATCATCAAAAACAGTAACGTTAGGATACAATATTGTTCCATCACCTATAATTACATCCTTACCAACATAGCATCCTGCCCCAATTTTACATCCTTTTCCGATGTTTGCTGATTCGTGAACTACAGCTGTAGGGTGTATATCGATGTCAAATTGTGGCGATTTAGGGCTAAATTCTTCTAATAATTGAGCCATTACTAAATCTGCATTTTTTACTTTAATAAATGCCTTCCCTTCTCCTGGTTCTATATCTATATTATCATTAACAATCGCAATACAAGCGTTTGAGTCATCCCAAAAACGAGCATACTTTCGATTTCCTATAAATGTAACCTGATGTTTTTCTGCTTTTTTTATTTCTTCAATACCCGATATTTCTTGAGTAGTATGTCCTATAATCTCTCCGTTTAAAATAGTATTTATTGCTTCAATAGTGAATGATGTCATGTTTGATATGTGCTATGTGATTAAAAAGTCTCTAAATATAGACTTTTTTTTCCTGTGTTTATAAGGAGGGTTTTAAAATTTATTGAAATGAGCAATACAACTCATGAATACAAATGATTACCAATAATTTATGTATTACTCAATCGTTATAAGTAATGAACCCCTCTTGAATAAAAGGAGGTAATTTATATTTTGGAGTGTCATTATCAAATTCAAAAAGTTTTGAGTAATCCATCACATTTGTCAAATTATCAAGTTTTACTCAAAAAAAAAGACCAGCTCCCCAGCTGATCTTTTCACCCAAATTAATATGTAAAATTTACCCGAATCACATATTAAACTTTAAATATCATTTTCTTACGTTTGCCTGTTATTCCATGATAACGAAGAATTCTTCTCTTTTCTTTATTTCTTATTATTCCAATTACTAATAGTAATGAAAATACACTCAAACCAATACATATATAACTCACTGTTAACATATCGTAATTATTTAATAATTAACTTCTTTGTTATTGTTGTACCATTATTGTAATCAAAAGTTACTAGATAGGTTCCTGTTGCAACCTGAACTGGAATAGCAATCTCTGTAACATTAGTATAATCCGTACTTGCTTTTAAAAATTGTTGCCCTAATACATTGTATAAACTCACGTTTTTAGCCGTAAATACTGATGAATCACTAATGCTTATACTCCCGGTAGTTGTATTGTAAAATACTACCAAATCATCTGAAATTGTATCAACATCCTCAATTGCTAACACTTCTGCAGCCTTGAATACTACATAAAAACGATTGTTATATTCACCTGATGCTAAATTAAATTCTACTGGCAATCCAGCTTCTAATTTAGTAGTTAGGTTTAATGCTGCATCTAAAAAATATACTTCTAGTGATGGATCTAAATCTGACATATCCTCTACTTCAAACTTACAAACTCCTTCTATCCCTACTTTTATTTGTAATGGCAACTCTAAATCTTCATAAACAGCGCCTATCCCTTGTATCACCAATTTTTCATCAGCTATATCAGTTTCTCCTTTTAACACCCATGCACAATCTGTAACTTGATCATCCAACATTCTAGCATCATATCCGTAATTCAATCCATCTGCTAAACCTTCTTTTACTACTAATAACAACTCTCGTTGTGGTCCATCAGGAGTAGTGAATTTAAAATAAACGCGTTGTAAATCAGCTGTATTACTTGATGTTGATGTACTAGTTTCTGCTGAAGCTGTTTTTGTAAATACGGAATCATCTGCAGCTATGGACTCTCGTTTATAAGCGCGTTGACCGTTATTGAATTCGATAGCTCCTCCTGCTGGACTTCCCTGTACAAAGAATCCTTGAGCCACTGGCACATAACGACCAGGACGAATTGTACCAGTTCCGTTTGATGAAACATCAGGATCTGGAATAGCGATTACGCCACCTGATAAATTATACGTTGCGTATCCACCTTCATAAGCTGCAAAAACATGACTGTTATTTGTTGAAAAATGTTCCCAAAAATACAAGGCGCCCGTTGAGGATCCTGATCCAATAACATCTCCAGCGTTTTCTACACTAGCTAAATTGTCGTTGATAAACTGATCAGCATCCAAGGCACTTGCATAAGGATTACCTACTAAATAAACATTATTGGCGCCTATAATATGTTGAATTATTCCATTATTTGGCTTTCCACTAAATACATAGTTTTGTGTTGCTGATACAGCTCCAGTTCCTTTTTGAGTATACCCTTCTCCTACTTTTAATGTACCTGTCGAACGAATTTGAACCCAATTAGCATACAAATCTGGTTGATTTACATATTTAAACATCCAATAATCTGCTAAAGTAATTGGTGCTCCAGCTGCTCCATTATAACCTCCAGTATTAAATGTTATGGTTTGTGGTGTTGCGGCTGTGGTTCCATCTTTTAAAATCCCTGCAATAGAATAATCAGTGTTATTCGCTGTAGTATTTATTGGATTTACAGGACTTGACCAAAAGTTATAGTTAAATATACTAGTCTGCCCTTGCTGATCGCGTTCTAAATACCCAGAACTAGTTACATCTAAATCAGAATTTCCAGTTTGAATTAACTGAGATTCATCTACTAAATCAATTTGACCATCCAACTTTAAATAACTCGTATTTTGTAACAACTGATCGTTCTGAATTTCTAATTCTGATCCTGAATCTACTAACAATCCTAAATGTGTATGGCTAGCAGTTGTAGTAACTTTTGAATTATTAGTTACCTGTACTATTGACCAATCTTTATTTGGTAAAGTAGTTATGTCCCACGCTATTCCATTTATCCAAGTACCAGTAGTTGTCCATGCTCCCGATATATTAGCTACATATGGAATTGGAGCTCCTAACACTTGAGTGGTGGTCATATTATTGATTGTTAAATTATTCCCTCCAGAAGAAGCGTCAGTTGTTTGTCCGGCAGTAACTGCAGCTGGATCTAATTTTAAGTACAAACTTAAATTAGACCAGTTTAACGAACTATTAGCAATATCCTTAGTAACTATACTTCCACGTACTTTTCCTTCATTATTTTTTATTGACTGATAAACTTGCTCTTGCAACTGTAATGGTGTTAATGCAACATCATATACCCTTACCTCTTGCATATCACCTTTAAAATAGCGATCGTCACCATTACTACGTCTACCAATTTCAAAATCATTTACATCTACATCTAATGCATTTCCAGTTGTATTGACTTGCGTCACTTGTTCTCCATTTATATATAGCGTTAGTGTGTCAGCTACTCCATCATAAATAGCAGCAACATGAGTCCATACATTTGGAGTTATTGCTGTTGCAGCACTCCCGTTTGTTGAACTAGTTGTTCCAGTTTTAACTTCAGATCGCAATTGCCCTGATGCATTTGTAAATATTCTAAAACTATCTTGCCCCATTATATCTGAAGCTCTATTTTCGTCTGTCTTTACCCATCCCATCATAGAACTAGCAGATAATCCTCCTAAAAGAGAACTTCTGTTGGCGTAATCATCAGTGCCATCAAAATCGATAGTACTTACACAACCTAGATTCAGGTCTACTGTTTTATTAATAGTACATCCAAAGAAATCAATTTGTAATGTATAGGTACCAGCATCTCCATTTACTATTGAAGCGATATTAAAGTCTTTAATTGAAGATACTACATTATTTAAAGGATCTAACCATTGGTATGTGATACGAGAATCACCATCTAATATATCAGAGAAATTATTAGCTACAGAAAAACTAGCTGCATCACCAGGACATAATGAAAGGTCTGCAGTTTCAGTAAAAATAATATCCTTAAAATCATCCACCTTAAATAATAACATTTGAGTGCCATCTAAACCATCACCATAACCAATGGTTCTGAAGTCAATTTTACGTTCAGTACAATCATCACTAATAAAAATAGCATGTGTTTTACCAGGTTCAGAATATTTACGATCAGCTCTCCCCCCTTGCCTATCAACATTTGCTTCTGGTACAGAAAGCCAAGTACGTAATGTTTTGAAAGAATTATTAGTGATCACTACCTCAGCTTCTTCACCATGGTTTTCATGTTCTATTATTAATTTTCCTTCAATTAGGTCATTTGTATCACTATAAATACCTCCGAAAACCCCTTTAATATCAATAAAATCATCTCCTAAAAGTCTAAAATAAGAGTTACTAACTGTTGGTCCCTGTGAATCATTAAAGTCTAATTCCCAACGATATAATCCTGATTGGGCTAAATCAGTAATCTTCCTTGTTCCTACAATTCCTGATGGCCAAAAAATAGCATTACTAGCTGTAGACGTATACATTTGTTGACTACCAATTGCTAGTGCTCTTTTTCCTATTTCAGCACCAGAATAGTTCTGATTTTGCATAAAATCACGAGTAAACCAACCAGAAGCATCATAATTTAATCCTGTAAATGAATAATACGGATTTGCTCCTTGGTATGGGCCAGAAAGAAATTGTCCTTCATAGCTACCGTGATTATCGTTTATCATTGCTTTATTTCCTCCATATTGAGCGTTATCCCAATCTTGAATAGTTTTAAAAATACCAGGAGTATTGTTTAATTGATGTGTCCACCCCCACTTTTCAGCACTAGCAGCAGATTCATCAATTTCACTTAATCCAGCCATATCAGATGAAGCCCACGACCATTCTTTTCCATTTTGGTGCGTTTCTAAAAAGAAAATTCTATTGTCTTGAGTAAAGGATTGCCATGATAGGTTTGTGAATGTTAACATAAACACTTTCTTCTCAATATCAGTATCGCAATCCAGTATTTTTTGATCGTTAATCCATTCTTTTATAGGTGTTCTTTCAACTTCAGTAGCTACTGTGTCAAAAATATCCACCAATAAAGCTCTATTAGGTATTAAGTTGTGATCCGCATTTAATCTGTTGTAATACTCAGCATTAAACTTTTTAAAAACATCAGGATCTTCTATATACATTTTTCTAAAAGCAGTAGCTCCCATACCATAACGTAACCAATGACTTCCGGTAGCTATATCCGTACTAAAATAATCTCTATTACGAATTTGTTCATGGTTTTGAAAATCATAATCCCATTCAAAAGGCATTCCTCTGGCACTATTCCAATGTATTTTAAATTCATCTCCATTAAAAAAGTTAGGATACAAACCAATAAATTTGTCCATAACTATCAGTGCAACTGCTTCAGACATTCCTTCTTCAAAACCATTCAAATCCGGTTCATAATGCCATTCGGAATTACTTGATAATCCAACATTATCACGGTATGCATGAATTAATTCATGAATCATTAAACGGGGTTGATCTAAATCTCCATCAGCATTTACCGTATAAGTAGTGCTTACTTGATTAGGGCCATTGTAATAAATATTAACTCCTTGTGCATAAGCATCATTAACAATATTTACATCATGGCTTCTTGAAGGTGGACCAAAAACATCTTTTATAATTGGATTTATTAAATCATAAAAAGCCATCATTTTAGTTTCTTGCCATCCTACAAAAGGTCCGTATCCTCCGTCACCATAATTGGTTTCTACTTTTATGGTGATGTTATTTGAGGGATCACCTAAATTTTCCCACTGAAATTCTAACGCCGGTGACACCCACTCAGACCCCAAACCATTATCCATGGTTATATAAAACTTATCTCCTATATTAAATGTAGTACCTAAGGTAAGTGCTGATAATCTCAGCTCTTCATAACTTTGTCCACCAGTATGTTTTGCTGCTGCGCTTAACCCTTGTCCCCATCTAATATCCTGCAAACCTGGAGCTGTACCAATTCTAAAACTACTAAAACTACCTAATTGCCATTTAACAATAACATTATGTATACTTTGTGTATATGCAATTGTTCCAGTAGCAAATATAGCGTTACTTTCTACTGCTTTATTAGTTATATCTTTTCTAAAGGATCGATCAATAGTAGGTGGATAACATACATGTGCTTTATTAATATTCTCCTGTGCATTACTGACATAAATCACCAGTACAAACACAATTAGACAACTAAGTTTTAACTTCATAATTTTTTAATATTGATGGGGTTACAATAAATAAATTTGCAATTTTATATGTCTAATAAAGTGATTAATAATATTCCCTACACCATTGAAGTTAATATAGTATCACGTTTTGTTAAATAATCAACTCAAAGCATTATTTATTAACAAAAGTTAACTTCATTTTATTAAAAAAAACCAGCCGTTTAGCTGGTCCTTTTTAATAAATATTTTAAAGTAAAGTTTAAGTACTTAACCTAACATAAGTCTTAACATTGTATTCGTTCATCAACAAGTCGAGTTAGTATAATATATCATCAATCTAAATCCCTTTTCTCTCTTGTAAAGGGAACAAAACGAACTCCCATTAAGCTTTGGGTATTCAGACAGTTTTCTTTTTTTACACCCCTAACTAGTTGTTGTACAGATGAAGGTTTACCTACAGGAATTAGCATTCTGCCTCCCTCCTTTAATTGTTCTATCAAAGATGGAGGAATCTTTTCGGCTGCTGCAGTAACAATTATGGCATCAAATGGTCCTTTCTCTTTCCAGCCGTAATAGCCATCACCTAATTTTACCTGAATATTTTCGTATCCTAGATGTTTAAAACGTTCTTTGACAGCTCTTCCTAATTCAGGGATAATCTCAATAGTATAAACAGAATTTACTAATTCACTTAGTATGGCTGCTTGATAACCAGAACCTGTACCTATTTCCAATACTTTATCACTTTTTTTGAGTTGTAAATCTCTAGTCATGAATGCCACCATAAAGGGTTGTGATATGGTTTGACCATACCCTATACCAACAGCACCATCACAGTAAGCATATTTTTGCTTATCGATAGGAACAAAATTATGCCTAAGTACTTTCTGCATAGCAGAAAGGATTTTAGGATCATTTATTCCATATGCTCTTATTTGATTTTCAATCATATCAGTTATTTCGATTATTAAGATGCTTTAATTGAATCCTATCGAGAACTTTAATAACAATCTGAATGTCACCTTATACCTCCTAATTTATTAACTAAAAACTACATGAGTAAGTTTTACACCTTTACTATAAGATAAAGATAATACAGCAATTATCATAATAAAAGAGGAGTGTGTTTTTCGTTCAAAACAATAAAACAAATCATGATTATCAAAACTTTATAATAAAAAGACCAGCTATTTAGCTGGTCTTTTTTCCTAATCAGAAGACTAATCTTATAGCCAATTAAATATGACAAATTAATCTTATAAAATGATATTTTTAATTCGCATCAACTAGTACTTCTGTTACTTTTTTACGTGCTGCAATATCTGGGCTTGTAAGTGTTCCCCATGTTTGTTCCATTAATTTAATTTTATCGGTTGCTCCAGCTTGCTGCAAAATATTATTTACTGCATTATAAGCCGAATCTAACGCACCAACAATCCAACCATGATGTACTGAACAACATTCTCCTGCAATATTTAAACATCCATTAAATTCTGGCGTTAATAGTGTTGGATACAAGTTTTTAAATTGTCCAGGTGCAAATAATGCAAAAGCGCCTCCTCCAGCATGATTATCCCAGAACCATGTTTTGGTAGTCTCTTCAGAATGATAACCAGCATACGCAGCATAAACATCAACTTCAGGATACAAGTATGCAATTCCTTTTAAACATTCATTAATACGCTCTTCATCCGTTAGCGCCCCCATTCGTTCAGCATCTTGTGCCCAAGAATAAATTTGAAGCACTCCTCCATTTGCTTCATAACCATATGAAGGATATACTACTTGTCTGTTTGGACGATCTGTAACTGCTACACCTAATCCTTTTCCTTGTCGATTCCCTAGTTTAGCCCAGAATTGTGTTTTAAAAGTAAGAAATGCTTTGAACGCTGGCATATAATTAGACTCTCTTAAAGCACGTGCTTTTGCGAACGATAACTTATCGAAAAAGTTCGTTTTTAAAGCACCACTTAAATACGCCCCATTTGGTAAAGTACTAATTACATATGGATACTGTTTTTCAATAATTTGAGTTTCCCCTATTACATCTACTTCTTTTTCAATTGATATCTTCATTCCACCATGATTATCAAATAAACTAGGATCGTGATTCACCTGTATAACTTTATGCTTCATAAAAACACGTTGCTTTTTAGTTGATGGCACTCCTTGTATCGGATCCGGAGCATCTGCAGTTGTTACAGATGAAGGAGCTTGTGCATCTTTGGTTAAATTCGAAGGAGAATATCCTTTCTGACCATTTAAGCCGGGAATCATACCTATTTCTATTTGAGCACGATGTCCATCTTTTGGTAAAATACCTTCATCCAAATCTAATACTGTTCTACATGCATCAGGAAAGTGTTGCATTCCCTTATCAACAGTAATCATGTAAATGTCCTCATCTTTTTTATCATAAGGGTTTTTACTTCCTCCCCAATCGTAAACAGCAATAACCATTTCTACAAAAGAAACGGAATACATTCCTGTACCCGCATTTAATGTTTCTAAGTAACTAGTAACATTATACGACAAACAATCAGTCTTTGCACCCATTTCAGGATTGTAATACTCCCCTAGTTCTCCTAATGTAAAAACGTTAGTTAAATAGGCCCACATAGAATAATTATCAAATTCCATTAGTAACTTAAACCCTTCAGAAAACGACCTATTAATCGCTTCAATAAAGCGTTCGTTTACTTTATCCAGTACTTTATTAATTGGTAAATATGAATCTCCATTTTCTGGAGTTACTTCAGTAACCCAAACCATAGGTAAGTCACCACCTTTATCAATCCCAAAATTCAAAGAGTCTGTTGTTGCATCTTTTGCAGTTATAGCTTCTTTCATATTATTGTACCTCAAACGCTGTACATCAGAATTGTAATAAAATTTTCGCCATTTTACTACTTTATCATCTAGCTTATTACGTTTCAATACAGAGTTTAAAGACAACGCTAATTGCTGCACAGGTAACATATCTTCCGAAAACTGTGGAACTCTCATTCCTCCTACTTCCCCATATAATCCGTCATTGTTCTTACTTTTTGGATCATAATCAGACGAATACCAGGTATCAATTCTTCCTCCTACACGATTTGAGCTTTCAAATACTTCGCATTCAATTCCTAATGATTGAAGCATTAGCCCAGAATATAATCCAGCAAATCCACCACCAACAATACCAACTACTGGAATTTGGCTTTTTCTATTCGTAGGAGAAGCAGAAATAGTTCTTTTTAAATGTTGTGCTTCCTTTCTTGAGCGTTGCTTTTTTATTTCTGACAAGTAACTTGTTCCATAATTTTCAATCAACCATGCAGAAAATGCTTTACGCACTGATCCTTGTTCCTTATTGACTTTTCTAGAAGAATCGTTTTTAGAATTAAACAAATGATAACTCATAATAATTGTGTTTTAGGTTAGTATAACGCATGACTTTTTTTGAATCAAAACGCGCTAAACAAACCTACTTTTTTATATGGCTAAAGACAATAGGTATTTATACCTGAACTTAATCTTGCCCAGTTACTTTATATTAAATTACATTTCAAAAGTTTACCCATCAATAAGTCAAATAATACATTTTATAATTGCCAGAATCTGTATTAAACCATAACTTTATAACATGAACAATTTTGAATTTAAAAATCCAACAAAAATACTATTTGGTAAAAATCAAATAGCAAAATTAACAGAAGAAATTCCAGCAAAAGCAAAGGTATTATTGCTGTATGGAGGTGGTAGTATTAAGAAAAACGGGATATATGAGCAAGTAACTAATGCCTTATCAAATTTTGAAGTAGTAGAATTTGGAGGGATTCCTGCCAACCCTGAGTACGAAGTATTATTAAAGGCTTTAAAAATTATCAAAGAGAAACAAATTACGTTTCTTTTAGCAGTCGGTGGAGGTTCAGTTATTGATGGAACCAAATTTTTAGCATCCGCTGCATTATATAAAGGAGAAAATCCTTGGGATATTTTAGCTAAAAAAATTCGAACTGAAATAGGAATGCCTTTTGGAACGGTTCAGACCTTACCTGCAACAGGGTCTGAAATGAATTCAGGAGCTGTTATTACACGTGCTGAAACCAAAGAAAAGCTAGGTATGGGTGGTGAAGGATTGTTTCCTCTGTTTTCTATATTGGACCCTCAGGTAGTTCATTCTATTCCTGAACGTCAAATTGCTAACGGGTTAGCAGATTCATTCACTCATGTGTTAGAACAATACATGACTTATCCAATTGATGCTGCCCTACAAGATCGTTTTGCAGAAAGTATCATGCAAACGATTATTGAAACTGCTCCAAAAATCTTAGCTGATAATACTAATTATAAAGCGGCTTCAAATTTTATGTGGTGTTGTACTATGGCATTAAACGGGTTAATTCAAAAAGGAGTTCCTAACGATTGGGCTATTCATGCAATGGGTCACGAATTAACAGCCTTATATGGCATTGATCATGCAAGAACTTTAGCAATATTGACCAAGAGTCATTATACCTATAATTTTGAAGTAAAAAAGGAAAAACTAGCTCAATATGCTGAACGTGTTTGGAATGTTACGGAAGGTACTTTAGAAGATAAAGCCAAGGCTGGAATTGATAAAACAGAAGCCTTTTTTCATGCTATAGCAATAGATACCAAATTGTCTGATTATACTGATGATTTTAAGGGTACTGCACAAACTATTTCTGATTCCTTTATCAAAAGAGGCTGGAATGGTATTGGTGAACATGGTACGCTAACTCCTAAGGATGTTGCCAAAATTGTAGAAATGTCTTATTAATAACAAACCTAGAATTATCATTAATACTCAACTACAATACAAAGGTTATCATACTACACCACAATTGTGGGATGGAGAAATAGTTGGTTTATCACAGATAAGTATTCAAAAAGAAAACTCAAGTAAGTTTGATGAATTAAATAACTTTCCGAAATTACGTTTAGGTCATTTAGTAGAACGCTTTGTAGCCAATGAACTTAAAAATAATTCCGATATTGAAATCCTTGCTGAAAATATTCAGATAAAACAAGATAAGGTAACAATTGGTGAAATAGATTGCTTATTAACCCACAACCATACCCCTATTCATTTAGAAATTATATACAAATTTTACGTATATGATGAGTCTAGAGGAAATTCAGAATTAGAGCACTGGATTGGTCCAAACAGAAAGGACAGCTTAATTGAAAAGATCACAAAATTAAAAACCAAGCAACTCCCTTTACTATACAAACCTGAAACAGCAGCATTATTAACTGATTTAAAACTTGATGTTAGTACCATACAACAGCAAGTCTATTTCAAAGCACAGTTATTTGTTCCTTTTAATATGATTGGTTTTCCGCTACGTATAGTAAACAATGATTGTATTCAAGGGTATTACCTCCATTTTAATAATTTAGGGCAGCTTAATAACCACTTATTCTACATCCCTTCAAAACTAGACTGGCTAACTCAAGTTCACAATGATGTTACTTGGTTGGATTACAGTGAAGGAATTAAAGTTATTGAGCAATCAATTATCCAAGAGAGATCTCCATTATGTTGGATAAAAGATAAAAGCAACATCTTACAAAAGGTTTTTATTGTTTGGTGGTAGCCAAATACTGCAAGTGTAATTACTAAGCTATTATAACGACTATAAAACGGTAATAATTATCGTATTTTTGAACTATAAAGACATTACTTATGATCACTTGGAAAGATGTAATACATTTTGCAGTAAAAGGGAATCCAACTCCAGATAAAAGAGTAGAAAAAACCGCTGCTGAATGGAAAGCATTACTAACATCAGAACAATTCAGAATCACCAGAAATAAAGGGACAGAAGCTCCAAATAGTGGTGCTTTATGTAGCAGTCATGAGCTTGGTAAATATGCCTGTGTTTGCTGTGACACGCTCCTATTTGATTCAAGCATAAAATTTGAATCAGGGTCAGGATGGCCTAGTTTTACAGCACCTATAAAAGAAAATGTCATTCATTATACCAAAGATGAAACTTATGGTATGGTTAGAGTTGAAGTTACTTGCAACACTTGTGATGCACATTTAGGGCATGTTTTCCCAGACGGACCAGATCCTAGTGGCTTACGTTACTGTGTTAATTCAGAAAGTATTAAAATAGAGAAAGAATAAATATGACTGGTTCAACATACAAAATAGCAACTTTTGGAGGTGGATGCTTTTGGTGTACAGAAGCAATATTTCAAGAAATAAATGGGGTACTAGATATTAAATCAGGGTTTAGTGGTGGTACAGTACCTGGGATACCTACTTATAGGGAAGTATGTTCTGGTTTAACTGGTCATGCTGAGGTAATACAAGTACAGTTTGACCCGAATATCATTTCTTATAAGAGCATCATTAATATATTCATGACTACGCACGATCCTACAACATTGAACCGTCAAGGAGCTGATTGTGGTACGGAATATCGTTCTATTATTTTATATCATGATGACAAACAAAAAGAAAATATTAATGATATAATACATCAAGTATCTGAATATTTTTCTGATAAAATAGTTACAGAAGTAGCTCTATATAAAGCGTTTCACGAGGCTGATTTGGAACATCAGGACTATTACAAGAATAACAAAGGAAATAGGTATTGTGACATTGTTATTGAGCCTAAACTAGCTCGATTACGTAAGTTGTTTATCAATCAAACAGAAGAGTAACTACTTAATCAATAAGATTAAGTAAGTTAAACTAACAAATTGTAATAAAAATAGTTACATGAAATTAAATGTTAAAAATATATTTACAAAAGCACTCCCTTCTGATCCGGTATTAGAAAATTCAAGAAGGCTAGTTTCTGGAGCATGCTACTCATATGTTACTCCTAAAAAAACAAAGAAACCTCAGTTAATTCATGTAGCAAATGAAGTTGCATTGGAATTAGGAATTACTAAAGAAGATATCAAATCAGAAGAGTTTGTAATTATATTTACTGGAAATACAATAATAGAAAACACTACTCCATATGCAATGTGTTATGGAGGACATCAATTTGGAAATTGGGCTGGTCAATTAGGTGATGGTAGAGCAATTAATTTAGCCGAAGTTGAACATCAAAATAAAACCTGGGCACTACAACTTAAAGGATCTGGTGAAACTCCATATTCTAGAACTGCAGATGGTTTAGCTGTTTTGCGCTCTTCCGTACGTGAATATTTATGTAGCGAAGCTATGTATTATTTAGGAGTGCCTACAACACGCGCATTATCAATAGCATTATCAGGAGATGAAGTTTTAAGAGATGTACTGTATGACGGACATCCAGACTATGAAAAAGGCGCTATTGTTTGTAGAGTATCCCCTACTTTCATACGTTTTGGTAGTTATGAAATTCATGCTTCTAGAAAAGATTACAATACACTAAAAACGCTTGTAGATTATACGATCACACAACATTACCCAGAAATAAAAACACGTGATAAAGAAGGGTATTTACAGTTTTTTAGAGAAGTAACTAATCGTACTTTAGAAATGATTGTGCATTGGCAACGTGTTGGTTTTGTTCATGGTGTTATGAATACCGATAACATGTCTATCCTTGGTTTAACTATTGATTATGGGCCTTACGGTTGGTTAGAAGGTTTTGATTATGATTGGACACCGAATACTACAGACATACAAAATAAGCGTTACCGTTTCGGAAATCAACCAAACATTGCCTTATGGAATTTATTGCAATTGGCAAATGCGCTATACCCTCTAATTGATGATGCTACTGTCTTAGAAGACATCTTGAATGAATACAATCAAGACTTCCATCAACAGTATATCAGTATGATGAAAACCAAACTGGGATTAACGACCACTAATGATTCCGATAAAGAGTTCATAAAAGAATTGGAAGCCAACTTACACCTTTCAGAAACGGATATGACTATCTTTTTCCGAAACCTAGCGAATTATACAAAAGATTCTACAATAATTGAAGACGACTCATTTTTAGTTCCTGTAAAGGATGCTTTTTATTATTTCGAGGAAATCTCTGGAGATATATTAGAACGCTGGAAAAAGTGGTTCATACGCTACACAAACCGATTACAAGAGGAATCAGTAACAGACATAGATCGTAAAAAACAAATGAATAGCGTTAATCCTAAATACGTGCTCCGAAATTATATGTCGCAATTGGCCATAGACAAAGCAGATAAAGGAGATTATTCCTTAATTGATGAGCTATATACAATGCTAAAAAGCCCGTATAACGAACAGCCTGAATATGAAAAATGGTTTACTAAACGCCCTGAATGGGCACGTCATAAGGTTGGATGCTCTATGCTGTCGTGCAGTTCTTAAGTGAAATACTATATTAGTTCTCGATAGAATTTTCTATAGAAAATCACTCAAACTGACTGCATTTATAGAAATTATAAAATCTCTTAAATAACAACCAAAAATAGTATTGAATAAGAATGTTTTTTATCATTAAGCCACTATGACTAACACTCACAATGGCTTATTTGCACTATTTTATGCGTATTGACTTACTGGTTTAATGTTCTGATTTACTTTAAATAGATTATTTGGATCATACTTCTGTTTGATTTCTACCAAACGATTGTAATTGTGTTTATAACTTGCTTTAACTCTATCTTGTCCTTCATCCATCATAAAGTTAGAGTACGCTCCACCTGATGAATATGGATGTAATGCTTCCCAATATGCCTTACACCAATCGGTTATTTTAGAAGCGTTTTCAGGGTTTGGATCAACCCCAACAATTACTCCAGCGTATTTTGCATCTCTATACGCCCAAGGAGTATCTTCATTCCCAACTCTACTAGCTGCACCACTAATTGGGTATAAATGCATTTGTGATAATGGTGTCGGAATTTTTGATCCAAATTTTAAATGTTGAGCTCTTACTTCTTCTCCCAATTCATTAAAAAAGTCTGCCCTCCAATACCATTGCATTCCTGGTGGCATTAATCCATCAAAAAGTGTTTGTATAGCTGGATATGGCATTTCTCCAACGTGTTCGAATAACGGTTTTTTAGCACGTACCGGTTCAAATAGTTCTTCAAATGTTTCTGAATCACCTGTATAACACCATACAATACCGCAAAATTGTTTGTTGTGTAGGTGTTCTGGAAATGGTGCTCCAGGAATAATCATTGTTGCTATAAAACCATTTAGGTCATCCGGAGCGTTATTGATGAAATCATGATACCACTCCATCATTTCTTCCGTCTTATCTATAGGCCATAACGTTGGCCCACCGATAACAGTGCTTACAGGGTGTGCTTGAAACTTGAATGAAGTAACAATACCAAAATTTCCTCCACCACCACGAATAGCCCAGAATAAATCTTTATGCTTATACTCTTTTACTGTTACAAAACTACCGTCAGCTAAAACCATATCAGCTTCTAGTAGATTATCTATTGTAAGTCCATATTTTCTTGATAGATGGCCGACTCCTCCTCCAAGAGTCAATCCACCAACACCAGTTGTAGAAATTATTCCTGCGGGCACAGCTAAACCAAAAGGATGTGTAGCATGATCTACTTCTCCCCAAAGATTTCCACCACCTACTCTGACAGTATTATTTGAAGTGTCAACTCTGATAAATTTAATACCTGACAAATCAATTACTAAACCTTTATCACAAAGACCTAAACCACCACCATTATGTCCTCCACCCCTTACTGCTATCAATAAATCATTTTCTCTTCCGAAGTTCACTGCTGCAATAACATCGGCAACATCTACACACATCACAAACATTCCGGGATGTTTGTCAATCATTCCGTTGTATACCTTACGAGTCTCATTATAATTTGCATCTTCAGGTATTACTATTTTGCCTCTTAATTTACTTTGGAATGTTTCAATACTAGTTGGATCAAGCTCTTTAATTGTTTTCATGACTATATATAAAATTGATTAATTTCAGATAAAATTTAAAGTAGTCAAAAAAGGGAAGGTGGATTTACTAACTAAAAAACCTACATGAAGTATATAAGTCTAAATTTTCGCTAGAAAAGCTCAACCTAAAGTTACTGATTTTTTTTTGTTTTAAGAATGTTTTCTTGTGTAGATATTTATCGATAAGAAAAAGCAAATCCTATAAATATCTCGTGAAATTGTAATAATTCCCGAAGTAAAATAAAATTCTCTAGCGTAAGATTAATTGTATGGTATTATTCACCCAAATATGATTGTTATGTAATATGAAAGCAAAAAACAAGCATATATACTCAAGGAAATTCGCTTAAACAATTTATTTACACTAAATAATATAGTTAATTATTAAACAGGTAGTTATGACACAAATAGGTGTTTGTTAAAATATAGGAGATGTAAATTATACACAATAATAATACTTGATTGGAGAGGCTAATAAATAGACTGTTTAATGCTTTCATATAGTTCATAAAAGCATTAAACACCTATACTGTACTAGTCCCTTCTCTTCTTTTTCTTAGGGGTAACGCTATTTGAATCAGCAACAGGTTTTTGTTGAGACATGATATAATTCGCTAACAATTTTTCTACCAATTCATCCTTAGTTAAGTGATGAAATACTGTCTTAACTTTATCTTTTAATACAGTTGACACCTCACGATTAGGTTTGGTCTTAAAAATTTTCTTAGCCCATAATACAGTATTATTTTCTTCAATACTTAATGCATCTGGTTTTTTGAGCTCATTAAACTGAAGTCCTAAAGCCTCTTCAAAGTCTGGAATATGGTCTAACTCTTCTTCCTGAATAACAGATAATGATAATCCCTTAGCCCCTGCTCTTGCTGTTCTACCACTACGGTGCACATAGGTTTCAAAAGTATCTGGTAAATGATAATTTACTACATACGACACTTCTTTAACATCAATCCCTCTGGCTGCTAAATCAGTTGCAACTAAAGTGTTGATATGCCCTTCTCTAAATTGCTCCATTATTCTATCACGAATTCCTTGTGATAAACTTCCGTGTAATGCTCCAGATGAAAAACGATTAATCGCTAAGTTTTTAGCCAACTTATTTACAGCTGCTTTTGTTTTACAGAAGATAATACCCCTCTGTCCTTCTTTTGAAGCTAAAAAGTGCATTAACACTTCTAATTTCTCTATAGGTTCAACAACTACAAAATTATGATCGATACCTTTGTTACCAACCGTTTTCATGTCAGCACTTACTTGCGTAACGTGTTTTGACATGTAATTTTGAATCAACTGCTTTATGGTTCCTGGTAAAGTAGCAGAAAACAATAATGTTCTTCGTTGTTTCGGTAATGCTTCAACTATTTTGTCTAATCCATCCTTTAATGAAGTTACCATTTCATCAGCTTCATCTAAAACTAAATAATCAGTAGTTGCTAAATTTATTTCACCACGTTGAATCAAATCAATTAAACGTCCAGGTGTTGCAACAACAATATGTGTTGCTTCTTTTAGTCTTTCTATTTGTGGTTTTATAGGTGTACCTCCACAAATAGAAGCAATTGACACTTCTGGAAGGTTTATTTTATATTCTTCTAAGTTAGTTGCTATTTGTTGCCCTAATTCTCTAGTAGGTACTAAAATAACCGCCTGAATATTCGTCTTAGCCGTATCTATCAATTGCAATAATGGCAATCCGAACGCAGCAGTTTTTCCTGTTCCTGTTTTTGCCAATCCTACAAAATCATCTTTTTGATTTAATATAACCGGTATTGTTTTTTCCTGAATCTCTGTTGGTTCAGATATATTTAAATCGGTTAAACTCTTTATTATAGCTGAAGAAATCCCTAAATCAGAAAATGTTGTAGACATATATTATTGTAATTACGATGGTATTATTTATACTATAAAAAAATCCTATTTAATAAAAAATAGGATTTTGAATTAGTTCTGTATGTATAGAACTTATATTTTTTTAACTCTAACGGCATTCATTCCTTTCATCCCTTTTTCAAGTTCGTAAGAAACTTTGTCGTTTTCTTTAATTTCATCGATTAATCCACTTACGTGAACGAAATATTTTTCTTGATTTTTAGAATCGATAATGAATCCGAAACCTTTTGAATCATCAAAGAAAGAAACCTTTCCTTCATTTCCAAAACCAGCATCATCATCTTCTC
>Ga0209396_1000331_pt1 | contig 58934 bp, 41 predicted proteins | sample GOMGulsemesocosm_6_FD_184638 | JGI IMG/M metagenome (GOLD analysis project Ga0209396, IMG submission 184638) | Methane-oxidizing microbial communities from mesocosms in the Gulf of Mexico - GOM8C Gulf of Mexico (SPAdes) (version 2) | ecosystem: Environmental > Aquatic > Marine > Cold seeps... | reverse complement strand
ATACACAGCCAACAAAAGTTAAGCAGTGTTGCCAGAAAGCTTAACGAAAGGCCAAGAAAGATACTAGAATATGAAACACCAGCAGAGAAATTTAATCTGTGTGTTGCGTCCATCGGTTGAACTCAAGTAGTGAAGCGGACGTTAGAATAAAAACTGCTAGAGTCCGCTTAGCACACCAAGAAGTCATTAGCCCAGGCCTGTTTTTTCATTGCTCATTGATTACGTCCTGAGGATCACTAACTGCCACTTTGAAGACCTAAGGTATTAGTACCATAGCGACGGTTTGGGACAGTAAGCGGTCATAAATTAAGAGCCGAATCACTATATCTAGCAATCACAATGAGCCTATAGCTGTCGTTTTGATTTAAATTCTCTCATTCGTTTACAACTGAAATGTTGTCTAACTTTTTTGTTCAATTACGCCTCAAATCCCAAAAACGGACATCGGGATCATTCAAGTACCAAACAACATTATAGTGATAGCCTTAAGGCGCTAAAGTCCCCCAGAAAAATTAAAATTACACTTTGAAGTAATAATAAGTAAACACTTTCCCTTAATAAATATGGATATTTAAACAAAACAAAACCCGACACCTAAATCAACTCAGTAGTGAATTAAAGTTGATTAGTTGCATTTGCCTTTTAAGCTCGAGAACTTTTTCTAACGACATGTTTCTAGATCGTATCCCCCTCCTGACACCTTAAACATTATGTTTTTGCAATGCCCCAAATTACTTAGTTAAAATTATGCGAAGAAATTACAAAGTATTAAATCAAAATAAGATAACACCACAATAGAAAAGTTTTTAACTATGTTATAGAAGAAAACACCCCTTTAAGCATGCCGTCGTAATTCTACAATACTCGCCACCAAATCAATTTAACTTACTGATTAACAAATGTATTTACAATGATGGCTTTAATGATCTTTTAAATCCACAAAGGCATAAGTGATATAAATATCATTAGTATCACTTACAATACTGTATACAATATATAGTATGTAGTGCTATTGTCTAATTGTTGAGCACTCTCACGATCTATAAAAACTTGTAAAAAGTGCTAACCGATAAAATCATTCAAAATTGCAATTACAGCGCCATTGGGGAATGGATAACTTTGGCTCAACAAAGAGGTAACTAGTTTTCGGGTAATAAAAAAAATATATAGAAGCCCGTCATATGGCTGTCTTCTTTATAAATAATGAATGAAATTTAATAACAACACTTAATAAAAATAAATTATATAAAGGAAAAAAAATGAAAAAATTTATCGCAATGCTTACTTTATTTATCGGCTTTAGCGCTAATGCTGGCTTATTAACTATCGATCTTTCATCTGATGAGGTTTCAGTTGGTGATTCAGTATCGGTTACCATTAATGCGTCTGATTTTGATGAAACAGAAATGTTTTGGTTAGATCTCAACTTCGATACTTCAGTGATGTCTTATGATGCAGGTTCACTGTCAAGTGAGTTAACGTTAGCTGAAAATGATCCTATGTTTAACGGCTTAGAAGTATCAGCTGAAAATTATGGTTTAGCCGCTAATTTTTTTACTGATGATTTTTCATTAATGGCAACTGGTGACTTTGTATTAGCAAGCTTTAACTTGGTTGCAGATTCAGAAGGTTTCACTAACTTTTCTATCACTAACTTCTTCAATCCGTCAGCTTTTGATGATTACACTATCGCTTTTTCTGGTGCTGATTCAATTAATGTAACTTCTACTGTTGCTGTACCAGAGCCAAGTTCAGTATTTATGATGATGATAGCGGGTTTTGCCTTAGTAAGTACTCGCCGTAAAGTAAAATAAACGTTCTACTTTCAAAGGCAGTAGCATTCAGCTATTTCCTTTGGGAAAGGTGCCATTTTAGCATGATTAACCTATCTATATGTTATCTAGAGCTAATTTTACCTAAAAGGTGAATCAAGTAATTTATTTACTGCTTTTCACTAAAATATTCTATGTTGAATTATTTTATTTAATGTAGCCAAAAAATAATAATTGATGAGGAATTACTCCATGATTAAAAATAAATTTGTAAAACTTTCATTACTAGGTGCCCTTTTTATTTTCGCACTTTTTCAATTACAAAAAAGTGCTATTGAGGAACCGGAAATCAACAATATAAATAACGTTGAAACACCCGCCCAAACAGCTAAAGCACATAATATAAACTCGAACAGCCCCAAAATAGATGTAACAGAAAAAGTGGATGGTACTAATCGACCTACCCCCCAAAAAAATAGCATATTGAGTCAAGCTAAAAATACGGTTCAAGATGCTAATGCGCCAAACGTTAAAAGCGAAAACACTAAACAAGCTCGTTTACATGGCCACGAAAATCACAACATTGATCCTTACACAAACAAACCTAGACCTCCTGGAGAGCCTAAAAAAGCAGAAGTTGTGTCAAACAATCAACCATAAATCATACAAATAATTCCACATAATACTTGTATTGCAACTATTGAACTCTTGTCAATTTTTAGGCCTTTTGTCTTAAACGACCTAAAAATAATGTTCAGCGAGCGAGTTGCAAATAAAACAACCAATAAAAATAGGTTTTACTATGAAATTATCAACAAAAAAATCTCTACTTGCTAGCGCACTGCTGCTAGCAATGAATGTCACAAATGTGCAAGCTGCCGATATGTGCGGCGAAAAAACACTTGACCGTCAAGGTGAAGTACCTGCTAACGAAATGCATTGTATTACCGATTACGGTCATTACTTATATGTCAATGTGCCTTATGAGAATAGTGACGTTACCATTTCCACTTCTGGGGGTACATTTACTGGCTCTGATGCTGATATAAGCCTTTACCCGGGTACTTGGTGGGGAGACGGCGAAGTTGAAGCGAGTAGTAACAACCCTGATTCCAATGATGAAAGTATTTCTTTTGTATCCCGTGCTGGTGAACGTTACTTTCACATTGGCGGCAATATCCAAGAAACCAGTATCATAGTTAATATTAGCGGTGGCGATATTCCTATTCCTCCACCACCGATGGGCGATTACAATAATGATTACCCTACCAGTACTATTATTGACGTACCAGCAGCCCCTATTAGTGATAAAGCGCAATACGGAGCTAGTGTTATAGACGTGTTAGCGGCAAGCTATAGTGGCTTCGCAGCAATTGCCGGTGCTGACCATGACCCAATTACCGAGGTTGCTTGGGCAATACATTACCTTGCCCAAGCAGATGATTTAACTGACCCTGACCTAAATCAATTATTATATTTTCTAGCCTCTTATAAATATTACGCCGAGGCGATGACAGATGCCGAAGCACAAGCATTAAGTACGGCTTTATTAGCCGTTACGCAAATGACAAACTTCGCCAGTACTGCGGGTAATGTTATTCAAGAAGGTTATGCCTATGCATTAACAAACTTACGCCGCTATGCAGGGGCCGTGTTATTTAAGGACCATTTACCGCATTTATTAGGTCTTATTCAATACCATTCTTTGCAAAGTAATCCATTTGCTTTGTCAGGTGCTGGTGATACTACCATGGCATTAATGGGCTCTATTTCTGAGGCCGCCTATTATGGTGATGCTCCTGTTAAAGCTGCCTATAACGAAAATATGCTTGATGTATTATCCGTTATGCGCTCATTTGTATTTTTAGGTGAAACATCCCTTGATTTACGTTGGTCTGGCGAAGATGACAGAAAGTGGATAATGCCTCATTCATTTAATGCCATGGGCAGAATTTCAACTATCGCTACTGATGAAGCAAAAGCACGTTTTGACAGCACTATTTTAGAAGCACACGGTAAAGTCATTGCTGATATCTCAGAAGAAACTGCCAGTATCATAGTCACTAAAAACTATTTAAACAATGCAGGGCGCAGTTGTGAAGAAGGTGATGCTTTATTTGGTAGCTGTATTGTTCCGCCTAAAGTAGAAGATATTTTAACGGTAGCTCATCAATGTACTGATAACATTACCATACGTGCGCAAAGCTCAATCAGCCAAGCAACACTTGTTCAGTCATGTGCAGATATGGCATTACAAGAAACTGAGTTTCATGCGTTCTTTAACACCGCAGGAACACCTGTTGAAGGTGACTTAAATGAACATATTGAAGTAATAGCCTTTGCTAGTCCTGAAGATTATGAAAAATATGCGGGCGAATTTTTTGGTATTAGTACCGACAATGGCGGGATGTACCTAGAAGGTTCACCAACAAATGAAGGTAATCAAGCACGTTTCATTGCTATGCAATGTCCGGATTCTTGGGTAGGTTATTCATGTCAATATGAAGATCAAATTTACAATCTAAGACACGAATTTACCCACTATCTAGATGGACGTTATGTTAAGTCGGGATCATTCGGATCATTCGATTATAATACCGCGTGGGCTGAAGGTATGGCTGAGTACATGGCGATGGGTAAAGATCATACCCGTACATTGAACACGCTAAAAGGTAAAACTATTCCACCATTATATAATATTGTCTTCATGGATTATGACTATGCAGATATATATCAATGGGGCTATTTTGCCATGCGTTATTTAGGTGAAGAGCACAAAGTAGAGATCGATCTAATTGTTGAAGCCCTGCAATCAGGTGATAATGACGCTTTTAGAATGGCACTTAGAGCTGCTGTAGATCGTACTGGTTCAGGATTTGAAGCATTTGTATTAGCAAATTCTGAAGCGGTAGCACCTGTCGCTGAAGTTATTCCAGCAGCAGATACTATTGGCAGCTGTGATTTAGTTCAGCAATATGCTCGATACTTTGATGCCAGTAAAATTAACTTTACCTTTACTAATACCACCAATGTCCCTGTGTCATTGTTCTGGGTAAATAATAATACCGGTGAAGCAAGTTTCAGCAAAAATTACGCCACACTAAATGAAGGTGATACTTACACGTCAAGCAGCTGGAGCGAAAACGATCGCTTAATGTTAAGTGATAGCAACATGAATTGCTTAGGTGTTGCGGTAATGACAGAAGATGAAAACACTTTCACTATTGATGAGACGTTCGTTAAAGATGTTGTTGTTGAAGTCATTCCTGAACTCAACCAACTTGGCAGCTGTGACTTAGCCAAGCCGCATTTAATTGGCAGTGAGTCACATGAGTTTATTATTACTAATACCTCTGATACACCTGTGCGTTTATTTAGAATTGACAATACCACAGGTAAAATCATCACCACGAGCGGAGCTAATGACTTCACCCATGGTTATGGCACATTAGCGCCAGGCGCTAGCTATAGTAATGATGTTTGGTATGGCGATCGCCGCTTAATGGTAACTGATACTAGCTTAAACTGTTTGAGTGTTGGTGTATTAAACAATACTGTTGCTAGCTTTACTGTTGATGAAGCCATTGTTGCTAAGGCAGCTAAAGCTGAGGTTATTCCAGAGGCTAACAACATTGGCAGTTGTGACTTAAAAGCACCACATTTAACGGGTCCTTTTGAAGCTGACTTCTCATTTGTTAACAATAGTGATAACCCTGTACGTGTTTATCGTGTTGATAATGTTACTGGTGAGCTGAGTGAAAGCTTTGGCTTTACTACCCTAGCAAAAGGTGAAACTTACGACAGTATTGAAACATGGAAATGGTTTGGTAACCGCCGCGCTGCAATTACTGATGAAGAAGGTAATTGTGCTGGTGTTGCGGTAATGACAGAAGAAGAGACGAGTAATGATTACGAAATTACTAATGCCCTTTTTGATAGTGGTGAGCCTGATGCAGTCATTGGCGATATGGACGGTGATGGTGATGTTGACAAAAATGACATCCGAGCATTTTCTTTAGCTGTTCGCCGTGGTGAGACATTACCTATGTCATTTGATTTAAATGATAATGGTGTTATCAATTCACGTGATGTTAGATTAATGAGGGGTATTTGTACTTACGATCGCTGTAGTGCAACTCCACAGTAGAGTTTGTGATGGTAGCAATGTCGCTAATTGGACATTGCTACTGGTTTTACTATCAAGTATTTACTACTGAATTACAGGTATAAAAAGTGGTTATTTTTAGCCACTTTTTTTTGTTCCCGAAACAGCGGTTATTAGCTAGTCTTCAAGTAACAACAATGCCTACATGGCGCCTATCTATTTATCTACTGAGATAATTTAATGACCTTAGTTGAACTCATTAAACTTATTTACTTAGCATCACCAATTTTTCACGAACAACTTGATACCTTTGCTGATCGCTTGGGTTATTGTAAATAGGTAATTTAACCATAAGGTAATGACATTGTAGTGCCGTAAGCAGACTTCCAATTGACTGAAGTCTCTGTTCAGAATCCTACATATCAATAAGCTTTTCTTGGTTAATTAACTCATAGTTTCGAATTGCTATTAATCCCATTGCCCCTTTATAGTTAATCAATCATCTCCAACTATAGTTATCTTTATTTCACCAAGGTAGTTGGCTTTCAACAGCAATTGATCATTTGGTTGTAGAGTCGATTTTTCTGTCATCAATTTAGCAATATACCGTTCGATGACATAATTTATGAGTGATGAATCAGTGAATTTACCTGTTAAAATATAGTTGAACGCCGATATTACTTTGAAGCTGGTTTCAGGAGGTTTAACTAATATCCCTTCTGGTGTTCCTGTTAGTATTGTTATCTTGGGGGATATTTTTCCTGCCGGTAATAAACTAGCAACTATTTCTGAATCACCAGCAGTATTATGCCGAGAGTGATGAAGGGCTTTTTCAATAATAGTGTTCAGGGGCCATAGTAATTTTTCAGCTTTTTCTTGCTGTTTTAACTCCCCATTTAAAATGAGTGAAAGTTGCGTGTCAGCAATGAATTTTTGCCAATGCTTGCTTATCACCATATAGGGGCCTGTAGGGAAATAATTAGCTTTGCTTTTGGCATAGCTAAAACCTTGACCACTTTGTAAGTTTTCGGTGTCAATGCCCCGCAATAATTTTGCTCTGTCGGTAAAATCACCACAAATGAAAAAACCAAATGCTGGCTCATCAACTGCGGGAACCGTAGTCAATGTTTGCAAAGGCCTAGCGCATAATTCCACTTCATAATCGAGCAATTCGCTCATATCGACACTTATCGGTTGTGCACGCGTCGCTACTGTCGCTTTGACAAACATAAATGGCTTCGCTTCGTCATTTACTTCCTTGGCATGTTTTGCATAATTTAAACCCAGTGCTAAATGATGTGCGCCTTCACCTGCCGGACTTAATAGTTGCTTTATCGAGTAGCTTGTTACTTTGCCATTTTGCTCTATAGCCAATTGACGCAGTTTTTCATACCCTACCTTTTGATATTGTTCGATTATCCCTCCAGTCACACCAAAATGTTTACTGATGTCTATTGCTTTAATATGATCGCCAGTGTCGGCAAGAACGAGTAACGCATGCACTTGCCTGCTATTTTGGATCACTGCCAATGTTATGCCCTTGCTTGGGGAAATAATCTCATTGGCTTTTATTACTGGATTAATCATTAGCAAGGTTAACAATATAATTGTTTTCATCTGTCCCCCTAAAATCGATAAAATACGCCAAGACCAATGAGAGACTGATTAACACTGCCTTCTCCTTTTACAATCGGGCTGTCGGCTGCAGAGCCTAGTAAACGTGTATAGCTCAACCGGACAAATGCGCCCCAGGTTGGGCTGATAAACAAACCGATATTGGTATTAAAGGTAATGTCTCTAAGTGAACTGCCTGCCTGGTATTGGGCTAAACCACTAGCACCAGAATCGATAGCATCAATACCAAAATAACTTTGCATATAATTGCTACTGGCATAGCTTGCCTCCAATTCAAATTCGAATCGCCAGGGAATATAGAGTGGTAAAGTATAAGTACTGGTTAATGTCGTTATCACCCCTTGATGGGAGCCTGACATATCTGTGGTGCCTTCTATACGAAACTCAAGCTTGTCGCCATCCAGCCAGGTACTTTCATTAAATTGGCTAATATAGCCGCCGAAATTAACGTAGGCATCGAGAGTTTTCATGGCAGCAACAGCTTGATTACTGACATCCCCATCACGACCAAAATCAAAACGCGTAGCGATACCAGTATGCCAATTGTTACCATTTAACAAGCTGCCTCGGGCAGTTAAACCTTCTATTTCGATGTCACTACCCAATAGTTGAAATTGTGAAATTATCATAGGTACCATCTCGTAATCACTGCTACCAAGGTATTCATTTATTCTGGCGGGGCCAATAATAATAAAACCCTTGCGGTCAACTTTTTTTTGATTATCGTCAGCGTGGCTTAAGCCAGTGTAACCACAAAGAGATACGGTAGTTAATACAAACAGGGATTTGATATTGGAGATAAACTTCATTTAATACTCGTTAAACCTTTAAAATAAGAAGAATTATTATAAAAGTTACCCTTATGCTAAGGTACTCGCATTTCATAAAGAGTATTTTTTGATGAAGAAACTGCAAGTAAACCTAATAAAGCAACCGGCTCAACAAAGGGCAAAGTTTACAGTTAATGTCATCAAAGAGGCCGCGGCTCACATTTTGAAAGAACAAGGGTATGAGTTTTTCACTACAAATAAGGTCGCAGAACGTGCAGGCGTGAGCATTGGCTCTCTTTATCAATACTTTCCAAGTAAAGAGGCTTTGGTTGCTGAAATTAAGCGCGACCACTTTATCGATATACGACATCTAATGCTGTCTGCTTATCAACAAACCTTGAATGAGCCATTAGAAGAAGTTAATCGGCAACTAGTTCTTGCCGCGATTGCTGGTCACATGATAGATCCTGAACTGCATAGGATCCTAAGTCATGATATTCCCGAGTTAACAGTTAAAGAAGATAACAATGAAAAAGATTCGATTAGGTTATTGGTGATTCAGTTACTTGAAGAGCGAAAAAATGAACTTCGCGCAGATCTTAATATTCCGTTAGCGGCGAGATTAATTAACAAAACAGTAGAACATTTAGCCCATGAAGCGGTTTTATTTGAGCCTGAACTACTGGCAGCAGAAAATTTTTCTGAAGAGTTAGTCCGTTTTATTACTGCTTACCTTACTATGCCAGTAATGGACTGAATTATTATATTAAAAAATTCCAATAGAGCTATAAAGTAGGGTCGATATTAAATGGATGTATTACTAAGTCTACTACGAATATAGGTCAATGATTAATTTTTTGAAAAAAAATGTTGTTAAATTATTTATCTATTTTTATTGTCGACGGTTTAATAGTTGTTATTGCAGTGACTTGATTAATAACTTCTTTAAATGAGGTGAGAGCCGACACTGTTACAATTGTATTAGTATGCCTTAAATGCGCACAATGTGTTTCTAATCCGTTAACCTTAAAATGTCTGTTTCTCGCCTTAACCGACCATTAACCTTTTTATTTTTACTCGTAGCTTGGGTAAACAAAGTTATATTTCCCCATAGTATTTCGGTCTTTTATATCATACGGATTTACAACAATACCAAGTTCAATATTTTTATATTTTTCCGATAACTTCCCTACATATTGCATATCCTGCCCCATTTCCCAGATAGACCAGCTCTTCGAAATTGACATAGATAAATTTCCATATTCATCACTTTGACGAAAGTATATCGCCTCTCTAACGATATCTCTGCAATTTCCTTCTTTTACCACAAAGCAGACATAAAATCAGATGAGATATGGACTAAAAATCAGACAGTAGTTCCAATGCTCATATCAAAATAACGATGAACAAACCTTCCTGTATCCTTCTTTAGATATAGCATGTTATTAAGGTCTAAGTTATTTCGAATCTGCTGCCTTTAAATAACAACGAACTTAAACTTACTTTTATATGCAGCTACACTTCGTCTATTTATAGTTTTTATTTCGTCACTGGCTCAATATACATAACACTAATGCTTATGAGTTGATAAATGTTGATTTAGTAGATCCTTCCCGTAGTCATTACCATTTGGTGTTCGTACTACTACATGTATATGTTGTCGAGTTGGTTTGCCTGATTCTTCATTTGGGTTACCCACTGGGCGCTGGTGATCAAACTCAATTAAAAGCACTGGGCTGTGTATGCGATAATAAAAAACTGAATGATTACCTGTTCCACCAATCCAAGAGAAATAAGTTTTATCTAAGTGCTTTATTACCTCACTCATACGTATTTTTGCATGTTCTTTACGTATATTATTAACAAATAATTTAATGAGTTCAATGAGCTTTTCTTTTTGAACAGGATTAAAATCTTTAGCATTAATCCCTGAGTATTCTAATACTAAGTTGTCTTTATTTGCTTCAGCTTTGATGTCTACACGGTTTTTTTCTCGTTCGATTATAGCAAGTTTTTTCTGTTCTTTATTAAGAGATTGGAGTAAAAGAAGACCTTTATCCTGTTCTTCCTGAAGTACTGAATTTCCAATATACTTTCCTGATTTCGTAACCGATGGTTCAGCACCTAAAAACATTGGAGTAACAACAACCTGATCTCCAAGAATGAAATAATTAATGACTAAATGATGTCCATCTAGTTGCCAACCCCATGGTTCGGTTTTTGACGGTGTACCCATAATTGTAATGAAATACTTTTCTTCTCCGAAGCTTAGTTTATCATTATTCAGTTCTCTGAGTGTCTGATCAGTTTTCATAATATCTTTACTTAATTTTACACCTTCTGCACTTAGTGAGGTTTGTAAAAGTTTCCAAGCCTTCTTTTTTTGTTCTTTAGTCATTTCTTCAAAACTAATTCCTTGACGAACATATATTCCATTGTCAACATTTGACCACTTTCTCCATTCTGGATCATCAACAGAAAATTGAGTTCTCAATTTTTGTATTGGAGTTAAAGTCTTTAAAAAATCTGTGCCTGCGTCAATAATAGTTTGGGTGGATACTCCAGTTGATTTTACTGGAAATAAACCATTCTGTTTTCCTGATTTTGATGCAATACCAACAAATTCTTCGGCTAAGGCAGATAGTTCATTATTAGTGAACCACTTTTTTACTGCTAATGTCTGATTACTATATTCAGTTTGTGAATATACTGTCGATTGAAATCCTATAATTACAATTAAAACGAAAATTCTTTTCATATATACCTCTATTTTTACACTAGGACATACCGCCCGCAGAAAGCACGATGCCTTTTACCGTACTTCTTGCTGCGATTGATATATAGATTATAGTTTGGGACGGAGCGTTTCAATAATTTGTGCATCCACCCAGTAGGTATTTACCTCTTCGTTTCCGCGCTTTGTCCGACGATCAAAGAAGAGGAATTTTCCATCGGGTGACACACTTATGCCTTTTTCTGAGGCAGTGGTATTAATCTTATCGCCCAAGTTGATGGCAGGCCCCCATGAGCCATCTGCCGCTCGAAAGCTAATATAGAGGTCAGATCTACCATATCCACCTTCTCTTATGCTATCAAAAATAATGTAGCTTTCATCCGGTGCAATGAAGGGGTGGGCATTGTATCTGCCTATGCCAAACTGCGGACCCAGTGACTTAGGTTGTTCATATTTGCCGTTTATCAAACGTGAATAGCGAATAGGAGTATCGAATTCAGGGGTAAAGGTATCAAAATAATAAGTGCCGTTGGAAGACGCGGAAAGCCTCATAATGTCGATATCGTCAAAAGGTGCACCGTGTTTTTTTAGCTTCGACCAACCGTCGTTGGTGCGCTCAATATAGCTATTGTTTAAATAGATGGTCTTGCCATCGGGAGAGATGTGCGCCCCGCTCACTCCATGTTTGAAAATTGACTTCTGCCATTGATTATTTTTATATTCAATGACATTCAAGGAATAAACTTCTTTTTCATCACGCCTGACGAAATAAAAGGTATTCATATCCGCTCCGAACATGCCCTGAATTTCAATAAATTCCTCTGTATTAACAATACCGGGCGCAAAGATATCAGGTGTTGAGCCGGGTGGCGTTTGACCGAGATAGGGACCATCTGGAATGGGAATCTCATCTTGACTATAACTATTGCTGCTCATCACTAGAACTGAAAACAGTAGAACAATTGAACTACAAATATACTTCATAATTTACCCTTAATTTGAAATAAACGAATTATTTAACTTCCATACTGAAGTCATTTTCATTGATAAAACGCTTAAATTTAATTGAACAAGCGGTCACTTTAAGCAAAGCAGCTTTAAAATACCTGACGTACTACTGAATTTTCTCTGACTTCTCTCTGACGGGTAGGTTTTCTTTTATTATCATGTGGATATAAAGTTTATTAACTGCAATTTTGGTTTGTGCTAGGATAAGCTTCCTCGTTTAGACTCACTTTTGAGTTACAACTTTCATTCTGGTAAGAGTTTATATGGCAGTACAATATTGGGTCGGTGATTTTTTTGTCGATTTATCAAGGAATCAAGTCACCCAAAAAGAGCAATCACAAACTATTGCTCCCAAAGCTTTGGCAGTTTTAACCTGCCTTGCTGAAAATCAGGGCAGAGTAGTTGGTTACGACGAGTTGCTTGCTAAAGTGTGGCCAGACACTGTTGTTACGCCTAATACATTACAGAGAAGCATCGCCCAGCTAAGAAAAGTTCTGGGTGAAGACAGTAAGCTTCAATCCTATATTAAGACACACGCTAAACAAGGTTATAGTCTTGAATGTGATGTTCGATGGCATGATGAAACCGATACCCAATCGCTAGTTAAACAAGAACTGTTATTAACCGCCGATACTGCCATTACAACGGTCGCTGATTCTGCAAAATCTGAGACAAAACGAAGACATGCCATCTCTAATACCCATATTGAAAGCACCTACGCTGCAAACACACCTTGGTCAACATTTAGCTTAATCTCTATCTTTGCAGGAATTTTTCTGCTGGGTTTTATCGGTTTTAGCTACTTTACACCAGAACAATCATTAAAATTATCCTTTGTCGAGTTACGTTTATTAACCGCTACTGACAACAAAGAGCATTCAGGTATCTATTCGCCTGACGGTGAATACATTGTTTTCAAGCGCTATTCAGAAGATATCTGTGCTAGTAGTAATATCTGGGCAAAAAACACCAAAACACAGAAAGAAACCCAACTCACTAAAAACATGGGTGGCTACGGCAGTCATAGTTTTTCTAAAGACGGGAAAAAACTAGTAATTATTAAAACTGAAAACTGCGACCAACCAATCACTCAAAAAAATTGTTATACACTTATGACCTTGGATTTTGAAAAAGCACTTACCGCGTCTCAATCTCCAAGTCTACTAATGGAATGTAAAAACTCAAGAATAGCCAAGCCTACATGGCTAAATAATAATAACATCGCTTTATTGCAGGAGTTTTCTAATCGTTGGAAGTTAACCAGCTATTCGATAGCAGACAACAAAAGTACGGTCATATACGAACACGAAGACGGTAACTTCGTTGACTATGACTATTCAGTCACTGACGATCTTATCGCATTGACCAGTATCCACAATGATGGCCAGAACTACATTGAAATACTCAAACCTGATGGCCAGCTTTTATCCAGTCATCAGATTGAATACCCGTCAGAAATACCAAATTTAAAGTTTATATACCCAAACTTTACACCACACGATAATCAGCTTGTTTTTAGCACAGGCAGACAACTTTTTACCTTATCTTATCAAGGAAAAATCACCAATATTAGTTTGCCTTTGGATGAACCAATAGGGTCGCCGATATTTCACCCTGATGGTAAACGAGCGCTGGTGATTAAGGGAAATTGGGATAGTGATATCGCGACACTGTCCCTATCACAGATAGCGAAGTCACAATCACCCCAGACTCAAGCGGTCCAATCTCTAACCAGGGAAAATATCAGTGACTCAATACCTGCCCCTTCAATACCTATTCCCGTAATACTGGAACGATCAACACGTCAAGAAGACAACGCTATTTACCAGCCTAATGGTGAGTTAATAACGTTTAAATCGAGACGCTCTGGCGAGGACCAAATTTGGATTACCGATGGCAACAGCGCACAGCAACTCTCATTTTTCCCGATAGATTCTTATATTTTTGGGGTAAATTGGGCGGCCGATGGTAAAAGTATTTTAGTCAATGTTAATAATAAGCTCACTCAGGTGACCCTAGATTCAAGCCAAAAATACTTTCCATTCGATCACCGTGTTGAACAACTTTTTCAATGGGATAGTAAAAACAATACCGCTTTATTGACTGCGCGTATTAAAGGCGTTTTAAAGTTTGGTGAGTTCAATCTGAATAACTCAGAGTTTAAGGTAATCACTGACAAAAAAGTCAGCTGGGCGCTCAAAAGTGAAGATGGTCGATTGATTTACACCGATCAATTGGACAGGTTTTGGCAGCCAGGTCCCGCCGAAGATCAACTGATTGAACCACTAGACGGCCAAGGAAGCGACAAAAGATTCATAACCAAACACAATGTGATTTATGGCATTAATGAGGAATTTCAATTGTGGTCTTACAATCTTAACGATAATACATTTGAAATTCTCGGTAATATACCTAACATGGTTGATTCTTTAACCGACATTAATCAGTCTAACATTCTACTGACAATTAATATTTCCGCTAAAAAAGAAGTGGCAGAACTCACTTTAAACAATTGAAAATACTAAAATTATCTAGATACTACTGGCTGCTTCTCGGACATTCGACTTATGCAATTTATATTGACAAAGTCCGTTTACAGACAAAGTAACAGATTAAGCCAGTTTTCGATAAGTATACCTAAATATAACCATATTGAATCGGTCTATCTTAGGTATTCTACCCCACCTAAAATAGATCGAATTTAATAAACCACTTTAAATTGACTGATTTTAGCCACTAGTTTGTGTAATTTATTTAATAGCAATAAAGTTTATGCTTCTTCTCAAATTTAAACGTCCGCTGAGAATTAAAAATCGAATGATTGTCACTTACCGTTTTCAATCGAAAAGAGAATAAATAAATTTATGTCCGCTGCATGATCGGAAAGTTGACGTTTAATATTTTGACTGAGCTTTTTCCGCTAAGCGAACAAAGTGATCTTAATTTCATTTCAAAAAAATATTTTAGATAAAAGAGGTTTGGTTGTTATTCTCCACTACTCCATTGATTTACTTTGATTATCTAAAGGTTTGTTATCTCTGATCAACTCAAGTTAAAGACTTGTGGCTTTATTTAAGGCTTTACCAATTTATTCACTGGATTTATTCGCGTTTCTGCGCTTTTCTAACCATTGGTTCAGTAATAATGACAGTACAATGAGTGAGCCACCAAAGGCTAATCGAGGGATATCTGCATCACGATTCCAAATCACTAAATTAACGATGATACCCGCAGGGATCAGCAAGTTATTCATAATTGCCAGTGCACCAACATTAACCAAAGTAGCACCTTTATTCCAAGTAAAAAAACCAACACCTGAGGCGATAATGCCTAAATACACTAATACGCCCCATTGCAACTCAGTTGTCGGTAGTTTATTGGTATTACCAAAAATTAAATAACAAAGGGTAGCCACACAAAATGCACCGATGAAGAACCAGGCAAATATTGCTTTTTGATTAATTGACTGTTTTAGCTGCTGGTCAGCCATTAACCGTTTATAACAGACCTGCCCTGTAGCAAAACATAAATTAGCCGCTTGTACTAAAACCAAACCAACAATAAAATTAGCATCTATACCGTTAAAACGAATCGCAATAGCGCCCGAGGTTGCAAGTAATGCGGTTAACATAAAATTGAGGTGAAATTTTCTCTCAAATGCATCATTTAATAAGGTGATATAAATAGGGGTCATCACTGTAAATAAAAGCACTTCAGGCACAGATAAATACAAAAATGACTGATAATAAAAAACGTACATTAAGCCCAATTGAATTGCACCTATGCCCATTAATTTCATGGCGGTTTGCCAGCTAATTTCATTTAATCGCAAAAAGGGTAAAAATACTAACAAAGCCAAACCAATACGCACTAATACCGAGAACCAAGCATCAACCTGCCCAGCTAAATACACGCCAATTAAACTAAATGAAAAAGCCCACAATAGGGTAACCGAAATAAGATATGACACTAAAACCTAACCACATAATTTTTTTATCATTGTAAACAACAATCAATCTCAAACGTAGTTATTTCACATTAGTCATTATCATCTTCTACCTAGAGATGAAACCGAGGCCCCCAAAAAGCGATAGGTATTACTGAGCCAATGCATTTACTTGTGGGATCTGTGGGTTATTTACACCGTAACATCAAACAGCAAAGCCACCTTGTTTTATATAGTTAGAATTTTCTTGATAATTTACTCCCCGAAGGCAAGGCAATAAAATTACTCGCTTAAACGCTATTTATCGAGCGGCGCCGCCATTTGATCTAATGGCTGTATTTTAATTTTTCTTCTACCGCCGAGTTCGGAGTAAAGCATACCGGCAATGATTAACCCTGCACCAAACCAGCCGTGAAAACCAAGATGTTCGCCTAATATGAAAAATGCTGCAATATGAGCAAAGATAGGTTCTAATGCAAAAACAAGGGCGACTTTGTGTGGTTCAAGCAAACGTTGACTGGAGGTTTGTGCCCAATAGGCAAACGCGCTAGCTAAAATACCTGAGTAAAATATTGCCGCCCAAACATCCGTATTTGAAAGTTGTTCAATAAACGGTGGGTAGCTTTCATTAATATTGGCCAATGCTTCATAACTTGCCGCCACAGTACTGTATAAAGCCACTGCTGCCAATTGAATAATACTTAGCGAAATAACGGCAAATCGCCCACCATACCTTGCCATTAACGTAATGTGAAAGGCATAACAAACTGCGCTGATAGCAACTAGCACATCACCTAGGTTCAACTCCATTTTATCGCCCATGGTCAAAAAATATAACCCGATGGTCGCGGCGACAACACTCAGCCAAACTTCTCTACCTACTTTCGTTTTAAAGAGTATAAAGCCAATAATAGGCACTAAAGGAACACATAAACCAGTAATAAAGCCAGTATTAGACACACTGGTGTAAATCATGCCTTTGGTTTGAAGTGAAAAGCCTAAAAACAATAACATACCTAAACCAGAACCAACTTTAAGTAGTTCTACTAAGGTGTAATCAAATTCAGCTTTTTCTGTTTTTTTTTGTAAAAAATACAAAGGTAACAATGCTAATGCAGCAATACCAAAACGAAAAGCGTTAAAGGTATTAACAGGCATAATTTCAATGGCGCCATCCACAACAACAAAGCCAACTCCCCAAATAATATTAACCAACACTAAAGCCCATAATGCGGAATTAGGAGTACGAATGGTCATTGATTTACCTTTTTTATTATTAATTTTTCCGCATTATAACGTTACTTATTATTAACGTCATTAAGACAAGTCTTATAGACAGAATTAACGGCCTTGAAAAATATATATAGCGCCACTGCGTTATTTATTAATCAGCCAAGTAACTAATAGTCAAGTTTCGACGCAGCCAATCAAATGAAAACCAAAAGTTCACAATAATAAGAGACCGCATTCAGTACAAATAAAGCAAAAACACGGCACAGCGAATAAAATTTAATCAATACTTGGAATTACTTATAATACGATCTATCATATAAGCACCAAATAACCACAACTAAACGATAGTGAGTATCTTATGGCGAGATTATCTAAGCAACAGCAAGCAGAGATCAGACTAAAAATAATCAACACAGCAGTTGAGCTATTCAGTGAAAACGGCTTTGAAAACACCAGCATGAAACAAATAGCCCGAGAAGCTGGCATTGGTGATGCGACAATTTATAAATATTTCGCCAATAAAGACAAACTGATTTACGGCTATTACGGCTTAATGGCCACAGAAACAGCGCAGCAATTTTTAGCTGAAGACGATCTATCTGCATACTCTTTACAAGAAAAGTTGCAGTTACTCATCGATATCTACCTGAATAACTTCTTACCCAATCGAGAGTTTGTTTGCGAAAGCATCAACATGATAATGCAATCGCCCAGCATTTTATTTAAAGACGTTGCCCCAGTAAGAGAAGAGTTTGTCGATCTTATTCGCGACTTATTTAACGACGCTGAGCAAGCAGGCGAAATTGCTCAATCTCCTTTTACCGATGCCACAGCAAAACTCGCTAATGACTACTTATTAGCGGTACTTTTGTATTGGGTTAACGATGATTCAGAAGAGTTCAGTAATACCACGCAAATGGTAGATATGTCGCTAGACCTTGGCGTTGAAATATTAAGAAGCGGTATTGTATCTAAGGCAACTGATCTGGTTAGTTTTTTTATAAAAGCACATCTATTCCGCTTTATGGGTAGTGGTTTGTTAAACAAATTAGTAATGAAGAAATCATTTGGATTGTAAGGCACTCATCAGGTTTCACTCGATGTAGTCTCGAATTAAAAAGTATTTAATTAAATGTATCGAACTTAAAATATTTATAAAGGAATGTATTATGAAAAATTGGCAAGGTAATTGGATTATCGCCGTATCAGCATGTCACACTTTATTTGCAGTTCTTATGTTCACCGCTGAATATAGCTCACTGTATGATAACGGTATTATTAATAGCCTAAGTACTGATCGCTCAGCCGCAGCAGCATGGTTTTTCTTGTTCGGGCAAGTGCTCTTCATTACAGGGCTATTAATAAAACATTTTGATTCAGTAAATAACAGACTAGTGCCACTTTCAGTATCACTCAACCTTTTACTTTTAACCCTTGTTGGTATTATCATCATGCCAGAGTCAGGTTTTTGGCTTATGTTCCCGCCAATAATAAGTTTGATAGTGCAACACAGAAAAAAACAGAATCAAAACAAAAATCAAACAGCAGCGGTTTAATTATGCTTACGTCAAAAAAGGTACCCACTTCGACGTTATCGCGTAGCGCTATTGCTGGCGCAGCAGTAACAAAAATAAGTTTAAAACATGCTGGCTATAAAGTACGAAAAGCCTTTTCAACTAAAACATCTGACACGACAAACGACCAAGTAAAAAAGAATGAACTGTCTCAGCAACAACACGAAGAGCAAATAGGAGAGCTAGTTTTTACCGTATTAAGTCAGCTTAGAGGCACAGCAATTAAGTTATCTCAGCTATTAAGTATGGAAACCGATATTCTGCCTGAAACCATTCGCAAGAAATTAAAGTCGGCTTGCCATGAAGTGCCTCCTATTAATAGAGCGCTAGTTAGAAAGCAAATAGTGCAAGAGCTAGGCAACACGCCAAAACAACTATTTAAAGAATTTGATAACGAGGCATTTTCAGCGGCAAGCATAGGCCAAGTTCATCGAGCCTTATCATTTAATGATGAAAAACTAGCGGTAAAGGTTCAGTATCCTGGCATAGGAGCAACCATTAACAGCGACCTCAAAATGCTAGAGAAATTGTTTTGGTTGTTAGCTAAAACCACCAAATATATACCAAATAAACAAGTAATAACCCTAGTATTAGCTGAAATAAAAAACCGCTTAGCTGAAGAGATAAACTATGAAATTGAAGCCAGTAACCTAAAATGGTTTCAGCAAGAAATGAAGCTAAATGGCATTGTAATTCCAAAGGTTAACCCCCTGTTGTCGTCTGCTAGAGTATTATCAATGGAGATGTTAACAGGACAACACATAGATAAATGGCTAGAAAATCAGCCAAGTCAGCAACAGAGAAATGCATTAGGACAAAAGCTATTCGATTTTTTCTGGTATAGCGCCTTAACACTGAAAAAAATACACGCGGACCCTCATCCGGGTAACTTCTTAGTATTAGCCGATGAGCAACTCGGCGTTTTAGACTTTGGTTGTGTTCGTAACTTAAGTGATGGCTTTGTTGAAAGCTTCACCACTATGATGCCAAAAGTTGTCGATAGCTATATTTTTAACAAAAATAAACAAGCACTGTTTGCCAGTTACCAAGAGCTTAAACTTATTGACGATAGTGTAGATTTTAATACCTTCGAGTTGAAAATATTCCCTGATTTACAGCGTTATGGGCAATGGTTAGGTCAAGCGTATGAGAGTAAAACATTCGACTTTACCACTAAAACCCCTTGTCCAGGCAAACCCGACAATGTTAGTGGCGATGCCGTAAAGTTTCTATCGGGCATGTATAGCGAACAGCCCTGCTTTGACCGAGCTCACTTAGGTTTAATGAACTTATTAACGCAAATTGGCGCCAACATTCAGACCAATTATTCAAAATTTATTACAGCTAAATAAGGACATATTGTGAATAGTTATTTAATTACGGCCGGCGCATTAAGTGGCCTAGCCTCTTTACTACACATAGGTTGCATATTTTTTGGTGCCACTTGGTATCGTTTTTTTGGCGCGGGCGAACACATGGCAAAACTTGCCGAACAAGGGAGTTTAATACCAACAATTATCACGTCGGGTATCGTGCTTGTTTTGGCAATTTGGTCGCTTTATGCTTTTTCTGCTGCCGGATTAATAATAAAACTGCCGTTAACGCGCTTAGCGCTTATAGCGATTACTGCCGTTTATTTACTGCGCGGTATCGGTGGTATATTCGTAGCAGCTAGCTCTGAAGTGGCGCAGCTAGGTAACAGCACCGAATTCTGGTTTTGGAGCTCGGCTATTTGCCTAACGTTTGGCCTTGTGCACCTTATTGGTCTAAAGCAGCAATGGTTTAATTTGTAGAGAGCAAGTTAATGAAGTCAAACAGATAGTAAGTATGTGAAGCCTTTCATGTTGGTGAACGCTTATGAGAATAATTAACTAGGAAACAGCAAATGTGGTCTGAGCCGTTTGAAATTAAATTGGATCCTATTTATTCCCCTTTTGCTTTAGGTGGTACAAGATAATTTTCATCATTATCTCCTTTCTTTTTAATTCTACTTCTATTTTATTTCATTTAAAAATCCAACTTATACTTACCCCCCCATTGTTTACTTGATTGCCTTTGATTAACTCAAGGTTTTAATGAGCCCAAAATTTACCCATAAACAAGTTCTTTACCAATATCTGCTAACAATTTATACGAATGTAATCTGGCGCTTTGGCTAAAAATACCGGCATTCACTATTAATTCATCGGCTTGCGTCCTATTAATAAAATCTTGAAGTTTAGCTTTCACCGTTGCCGAGTCACCGACAAAAGCACACGTTAACATGCTTTCAACCTGTGCTTTTTCCAAGGGGTTCCAACAGTCTTCAATATTATCTATGGGAGGTAATAATTTACCACGTCGGTTTCTTATCATGCCTAAAAATCGTTGTTGCATGCTAGTGAATAAATATTCAGCCTCTTCATTGGTGTCTGCCACAATCACAGAAACACAGGCCATCGCGTAAGGTTTTGTTAATTGGCTCGATGGTTTAAATAGCTGGCGGTATTGTTCAAAAGCTTGATCCAGAGCTGCTGGAGCAAAGTGTGCGGCAAATGCATAAGGCAAACCAAGTTCAGCCGCCAATTGTGCGCCATACAAACTAGAGCCTAATACCCAAATCGGTATATTCAAGTTCGCTCCAGGCACAGCTTGTACGGCTTGGCCTGCTTTTACGGGGGCAAAATATCCTTGAAGTTCTTGCACATCTTGTGGGAATTTCTCGGAAGCCCTTGGATCGCTACGCAAAGCTCGCCATGTTAATTGGTCGGTGCCGGGCGCTCGACCTAAACCAAGATCAATTCTATTAGGATATAAAGACTCTAACGTACCAAACTGCTCAGCAATAATTAAAGGCGAATGGTTTGGTAGCATAATGCCGCCAGCGCCAACTCTAATGTTTTTAGTGCCTGCGGCTAAGTAACCAATAACAACAGACGTTGCTGCGCTGGCTATACCCACCATATTATGATGTTCAGCCACCCAATAGCGTAAGTAGCCTAAAGCATCAGCATGTTGTGCTAATTCTAAAGATTCGCTTAAGGCATCGGCAGGTGTTTTATCAATTTTTACAGGGACTAAGTCAAGAACAGATAAAGGGAACATAGGGTTTATGAGCTAAAATAGTTTGATAGATAACTGGAGATTAATGGCTCTGGTGTTTTGGTGCAAGTTATAATCAAGAGAAGTATATTCTGAGCCATTTATTACCACGTTGATTTAAACGGCTTTTCGAACAAATTATGCGATGAGTATCGCAATAAGCTCGTCTACCCTATTCTTACTTAATTTTTGCTTATTGCTGATTATTTTAACCACGCTAATACTTGTTCCCTTGATAAAAGACAAAAATTTATCGAGTGGTTTTCAATTCCACAATGAATTCATCCGCATTTTCAGTTTCTAAATGCAGGTTCAGTATGTTTTTCATCTACTAATTAGGCTCCATAAGTTTTAGTTAATGATTTTTTTGCGTAAAACGCAGTGCCAATAAACCACAAAACTCTCCACCCTTTACAAGTCTATTTATCTTTTAAAATTAACAGACTGTTAGTTTGGTCAATGTGAAAATCAAAAGCGCTTAAAAAATTCATCCCTAATAAACCATCGTTATTTTCACGATCCCCATTAACATAAGAGGGGCTTACCGCAAAAATAAAGTCGTTAACCACATAGCCTTGTATCGAAAATTCGTCTACTTGATAAAGACTAGCGGTTACCTGCCCTCCAGCCGTATTAAGGTTTAGGTCTTTAATATAAACAACTTCTGAATACTGGCTTAAAGCGTCAAATGCTGATTTTGATAATAATGAAATACTCGCGCCGGTATCTAACATTAACGACACGTTAAACGTATCGTTCATCAGCGCCCGTACAATAAAGTGCTCACCTTGACGACTTAATGGAATACTTTGTGGGTTTCTTAATGCGGCATTAATATCAGCTAATAACGCGCGCGCTTTTATTTTATAATTAGGCTGATTGACTAGTGGTTTAATAGCATTGCGTGCATAGTCGAATTCGCCTAACTGATATTGTGCCCGAGCAAGAAGTAGCTGTAAGTTAAGGCTTTGGGGATCAAATAAAAGCACTTCTTCAACTAAATTCCTAAGTGCTAACCAGTGATTATTATTTGTCAGTACATCAGCTTGTTGTTGAACAAGTGCTCTGGCAAGGTTAATCGTCTTACGAATTTCAACGTTATTAACTTGATGATATTGCACTTCGTAGGCGTATTTAATGGCAAGTAAAGGCAATTGCTGTTGCCAATACAAATCAACTTGTTGATATAGAAAGTCGCTATCGTCACTCTTAAATGCTAAATAAGCATTGATGGCATCTTCGGCATGAGTGAACAATTCCTGTTGAATTAACCCCTGTATTGCCCGTAACCAAAATAGCCTTATTTCGGATAATTCAACTTGTTGGTCGTTAATTAAGGTGTGAATTAAAAAGTTTGCGTTGAAATAGTCTTTCGCATTTAGGGCGCTTTTAATCTTGTTAACGATTTGTTGGCCGCTTTTAGTACTTTTTCTTTCTCTTGATTTGGTTGTAGCTTCATTATTTTGTAGGTGTCCGGTACGTTGCAACGAATTGGCACTAACACCTTGCTGAAAAGTTGTTTCAATTGTATGTACGTTTACTTGCAAAAAAAAGTAAACATTAAGGGATACAGAACAAATTAAACCAATAAATAAAGCAAAACGCCACATAATTACTTTCCAAAAGCACAGATGAACTGCACGAATAAAACAATTTCTGCTGTACAAATTACAGCCATGATTAACACCCAGAAATAATTAACGATAACACCTATTGCTAATGTGTTGCGACAATAAAGTGAAAGGTTAACTACAAAAAAGTAGGATGACAAATTTTATGATTAGGTATGATTAAGGTAAGGGGGGGAGCTCTGGTAGATAGAGAAGAAACAAGTTACAGGTGAGAACTCACCTGTAGCTTGTTTTTTGGTACTTATCTGGTCAAGTTGTTGATTAACTATTTTTGTTCATTAATTTTTTACGACTGGTGAATAAAGCGATAAACCCTATCATCATTATAGCAATTGAACTTGGCTCAGGTACCGCTTGGGGTGCTGAAGCTACCGTTACCGCATTTGAATTGGAAAAGGTAACACTGTAGTCATCAAAGGCTCCAAAGCTAAAGAAGTCATTAACATTGAAAGTACTTGAACCTTCATTTGTAGACATTAAATTGAAGTTTGCAATAGCAAAGTTACCATCAACTGGGGCACTCATTTCTCCTACAAAATCAAAAGATAAACCAAATCCCCATTCAGCAACTTCTAGGCCTAACCATGGGTCTTGATTATCAAATATGTCTAAATCACTGGAAAGAGAACTTGCTATGTAGCTAAAAATTGAATTGTCATATTCAAAATTAAAGCCAAACATATCAGTTTCATCAAAATCTTGAGCGCTAATAGTGACGGCTATGCTATCGCCATTATTAATAGTTGTCTCGGCAATATCTATGTTGATCACGCCTGCATTAGCATTGAATGCAAGTATAAATGTGATCAGGGTTATTAGTTTTCTCATTTTATTTCCTATATATTATTTTTATTTATTTTTTTATGTAAATAGTGAAAGCAGCCCGAATGACTGAATTCACATTTTTATTAATCTATTGAATAGGTCGACAACCTTGGGTATCAAAATCAACCACAATAGTTGAATTGCTACTTGCGCCTGTTAGCTCAATATAACTCCAATAATTTTGTTCAGCATCAGCATCGAGTGTTAAGTAAATACACGCCTGATTATTATTATCGGTTGATGAAGCATCGAATTTATTACTCGATAATTGAACCCAACCACCATTGCGATAATAAAGTGCTAAGTCATTGCTGCCGTGAGCAACAGTAATAGCGACACTTTTATGGGTACCTGCATTACCTAGAGGAAAGGCAAATGTTTGTCTGTCGCCTAAACAAGTAACACTTTCTGTCTCTAAAGTACTTTCTTCAAACGCTGTTTGCGTTGAACAACTATTTTGCAGTGGGCCATAGTTAACATTTACGCCAATGGTGTCAGTTGCTGTCATGCCATCGTTATCGGTAACCGTTAAAACTACATCAAAATATCCAACTTGATTAAAGGTATGTTTAGGGTTGGCTTTAACACTCGTATTACCATCACCAAAGTCCCATGAATAACTAACAATTCGCCCATAACGGTCGTTTGATCCTGCACTTGAATAACTAGCTTCAACAAATTGCTCTACATTGTCGTTACCACTCGCCATTGCTGTAGGTGGTTCTGGAGGCGGAGCTATGGTTGAACAGCGCTCATAAGAACAAATAGATCTCATTAAACGAACATCTCTAGAATTAACAATGCCATCGCCATTTAAATCAAAAGAAGCATCGACTGTTTGGCCACGTCTTACCGCCATAGAAAATGCACGAATATCAAGGGAGTCTACATCGCCATCGCCATCGAAATCACCAATAGGGGTAACATCAACTTCTACCGATGTTGAATGGGTTGCACCTTCGTTGTCGGTTACTGTTAGAGAAATTTGATACTGCCCTACCGTGTTATATATATAAATAGGATTAGCTAAATCACTGGTATTACCGTCGCCAAATTCCCAGAAATAACTAACAATGCTGCCATCTTCGTCACTAGAGCCTTCACTACTGAAGTAAAGTTCATTGCCTGCAATGGTGGTGTAATTGCCATTGGCTTGAGCAACAGGAAGTTCATTAGGTAGAGAATGGTCTGCGTCATCACGAATATCGTAGTAAGCTTTAAACGTAACTTCACTGTAAGCATCGAAAGGGTCGATCATGACATTAAAAATGCCACCTTCAGTAAATTTACAACTCTCTAAGGCGCCGGGTCCATCCCAAGGGCGACAGCTAAATGATTCGATAGATACGGCTTTATTTTGGCTAACATGTAAGTCTGGATCGCCACTTGAACCGGCAACAATTTCAATAACCACTAATGAAGCAGCAGTGGGTACGCTAAACTTGTAAGTACGAGGTTCTACGCCTTTTTCAGAAGATAAACCTATTTCTTCTGTTAAGTAGACTCGAGAACAACCATCGCAAAGTTCGGCATCGTTAGGGTTGTAAAGTGTGATACTAACGTCAGTTGTTGTGGTACTGGATACGCCTTCATTATCGGTAACTGTTAATGAAGCACTGTACTGACCTAGTTGATTGTAAATATATACTGGGTTTGCCTCATGGCTGGTATCGCCATTTCCAAAGTCCCAATAAAAGTCAGTAATACTACCGTCTACATCTACAGATGAGTCACTATTGAAATGAACTTCATGGTCAATCATCGCTTGATAAATAGGATTGGTATTAGCAAAAGGAGGCTGATTAGCTGTGTCTTTTGTTTCGTAATAAACTTGTAATTCACCATCCCAGTATTCAGCAAATGGCTGAATTATAATATTGAAAGTGCCACCTTGGCTAAATTCACAGTACTCTGCAAGTTTAGCTGCACTAAAAGGCGAACAATCAGCATCTTCAATAGTCACAGCTTTATTTTGGCTAACATACATATCTGGATCGCCACCATAAGCGCCAGCAAAAACAACCACGACTTTTTCGGCTTCATCAGGAATAGTAAATTGGAACTTTTTTGGTTCAACGTCAGCGGGAGACCACAAACCACCTTGCTTAATAACATGATAACGTTTACTACCAGCCGCTAATAACGGATCTTCTACCGCTAAAACTTGTAAATTGGCTTGGTTATACTCAGTAAAAGCATGAACCGTAGCATAATATGATTGATCAGCTTTAGGTCCTAAAATTCCAATAAATTCAGGCGTAGCCGTAGATAAGAATGAAACATAATCTGCTTGCCAACTGCCACTTGGAAGAAGCGTAGACTCCTTTTCCACAGACACATACATATCAGGGTCTTGCGTGTAACCTGAAAGATAAAAAGCTAGTGCAGGTGTTCCTTCTGGTGCATCAATAATGAAGGTATCAATAGCATCTTTTTCAGCAGATAAATTGTCAAAGCTTGCTATAATATCACCACTTGGGCCGTTATCAATACCGGATACACCATCCCAATAATGCGAGGCGTCAGAAGTTAGCTCTGTTAAACCTGTCGCAATTAGATTAGCGTTTGACCATAGCGTTGAACGTGCATCACCATGAAGTGCCGCGGTCATACGAGCTACTTGGTCTTGGGTAAACATCGCGTAGTTGCTGGTGTAATGCATGAAGTTTTCTGTGTTGGTTGGTTGACCAAGACAGTTTTTAGAGTTGTCATACATGTCAGTTGAAAGTGACATTTGTGGAGTATCACAACTGCGGTCTCCGGTTAAGCCACAAAAAGTTTCATTGGCAATAGAACAACTGTCTCCCGAAAAAGTATGAGGTAAGTTTAACCAGTGACCAAATTCGTGTGTTAACACTGAGCGAAAGTTTTCATCTGTGTTATCGCCTACATACGAACCGTTGTAAACAACACGCGAGGTATTGGCTTGACTCATAGAAATTTCTGGATACCAAGCGACACCAGAGTTGTTGGTTGAACCATCATCATATAAATCGTTCATAATATAAACGTTCATATATTTGAAGTTATCCCAAGCATCTGCCGCGATAAGTTCGTCTGCGCCACTACCGTTACCATAACCTGCTTGTTCATGGTTATACCGAACAATACCTGTTGTTGCTTGGCCGTCAGGAGATTTTTTGGCTAAGACAAACTCAACATTTAAGCTTTCTCTAATTTCTTGAAATTGAGGAGCAATAGGACCATCTTGATCATTTGTTCCTTGGAAATCTTCATTTAATCGTTGTAAGGCATCAATGATTTTTTCATCGGTTAAACAAGCTTGTGATGTATCGTCACAGGTAAATTGCTCGCCATAAACATGAAATACTACCGGAACATAATAACGACCAGCGATACCGTTACCGGCTGATTCAGCACTTGAATTCAAAAATGACTTAGATTTAGTCAGCTTTAAGCCAGAAGACTTTTTATTTTTGGCTTTTGTTTGTAACTGTGTTTTAAGCTGATACTGCAACTTTGACCAGTCTTGACCATTATCATCAATATTACATACTTTGTTCGATGGCAATTGAGTTGCTCTCGAGATTTTAGACTGCTTAGCGCCTTTGATTTTAGTGTTAATATTTACTTGCTTGCTACTACTAATTTGTTCGGTCTTGTTAACGCTTAACTTTTTTGCTTTCTCACTCGCAAGTGTCGTTAAAGATGCGGTTAGCATCATCAACATAGATAGCTTTATTATTCCTTTATTATTGAAACTCATGTTTCACCCTTTCTATCACTTTTATTATTATCTTTATTAACCCTTTAATTAATCGCCTACTTTTTATCCTTAGCGTTATTATTTTTGTCTGAGTTAATTGCTAATTTTTTATTGATATTGTTTTTTCATTGCTTCCTTAGGTTTATAAATCACCTTATGGTGCACAATAAACAAACAATACCGAAATACAATATACGATATACAAAGAGAATTGTATATTATAATATAAATAGTATTAAGGGTGTCGGAGATACAATTGACATAACCGTAGAATAATTAGCCACATAAACTGACAATTAATATTTTTGTTTTTTGATAAAACTATTAAATCCGACCGAATTAACACAAGAAGGACAAATATATTTGTTCCATAACTTTGCTAAAACTATATGGATATTAATTTCGTCTTGTTTAAGGTTGAGTATTATGAGGACCGCTGAAAAACGAATTACTGAAGGATTTTGGGGACGATAAAATAGTATGATTGCTTCTCAGTTAAAAAGGCTAAATAACAATAGGCAATCTATTATTTTTTGTCATCAAGAAACGAATAGCTCCTTTTAATACCTCCTTTATGAAAGGTGCTAAAACAGGTAAAGCCATTATGGAATTGCTCGACCTACTTGGCCGCACATGGGGCTTGGGGGCAATTAAATTAAGAAACTTATAATTTTACCCATAATGTATAGCAAAGTTATACTTTCAACAATGAACAGAGAGATCCATAACATTGGTGAGGTTTTGTTAGATTCATTATCGGGCTTTGGCATGAAATCAATCCTTTGAATTCCTTTTTCTGGACAAATTATAGCCAAAATTACAATTTATTCTATTTTTTACAAAATAAAGTAGCTAGATAAACTGCACAGAGCAGCGAGGAAGTTTCAACAAATTAACCAAGAGTATAAGCTTTGGTATTATCGCTCTTAGCAAGCGCTCTAGGTACGTAACCTTTGACTGCCTCCCCTTAGATATTACTTACCAATTACTATCTTATTTATAATGGTAAAATAACGCACTATTGTTGGTGCATTAACCCGGTATCTTCTCTTTCAAAACCATGACATATATAGCCGATTACAGAGTGTTTTTTCACATAACCTGTAAAGCAATGGTGTTAAATTTAAGATCTTAGTCCTGAGTTTTAACTTAAAAACTTCCTGCTTACTTACACTTAAAGCTCATTTTCATTGCTAGCCCTGGCGTCATACGCTGTACTTCAATAGTGCCCTTTTGTGCTAATACTAGTTCGTTAACCAAAGCTAAACCAATACCTGTACCTTGTGTTGAGCGCGTTAGTTCACTACCACCACGATAAAACAATTCGAAAATCTTACTTTGTTGCTCTACTGAAATACCATGGCCGTAATCACGAATTTCCATCAGTATATGATCTTTGTTTTTAGGATCCACTTTGAAAACAAAATCGATTTTTTTACGACTTTCATCCTGTATTGACTCGTTATCAAAAAACTTTATCGCGTTATCAGTAATATTGATCACAACCTGAGAAAATGCATCAATATCCACGAGTAACATTACCTGGTCAGGCTGTTTAAAATCGTTAATTATATTTAACTGGAAATCACTTTTTACTAATAATGATGATATTTTTGAGCGAATAATATCGGTTAAAATACTCAGTTTTGTATAATGCAGATCAACAGTATGTTGGGGCTGACTCAATTTTGAAAGTTGTAAAATATTATCAATTAAGCGTGATAAACGCTCACTTTCACTGTGTATGAATTCGTAATATTCAGTTTTATATGCTTCTGAGGGGACCATGCCTGTTTTTAGCATTTCAGAATACATTCGAATAGACGTTAAAGGTGTTTTCAGTTCATGGCTCACTGAAGAGACAAAGTTTAACCTTTGCTCTGCTAATTTAAGCTGTTTAACACCTAAACGATAGAAACCATAACAGCCTATGGTTATGGCTAATATCAATAAAATCATCAAGCTAAGACTATAAATCGCCGCTGAGGATAATGGTAGTTGACCAGTAGAGTAACTAATACTGTAGCCAGTAAAAGGCCAATTTAAATTTTGCTGATTAATTAACAGGTTTAATTGCTTATCTTGCGCCGCTAACTGGCTAACTTCAGCTTCACCTTTTGAATTTATATGAGAAACAAAGTAGCGTTCTTCTTCTTTTTTCTCTTCTTTTTTACTGTCTTTTTTAACGGTAATACCAATATCATTATCAAACTGCGCTGTCGTGAATACTCGCGAAACTCGGCTCCCTAAATAATCATCCAAATCAATAATATATCCTTGAAGTTTAGTTTGAGCGTTAACTTCGACAATACGATAAAAAATAAAATATTCGGGCACATCTGAGAAAAAAGCAAACTTATCATTATTTTCAGGTAACTTTTGCTCAATTAAGCGCTTTAATTCATTTGAACGCGATATAATTTGGTATAACTTAAATGAAACTCCTCTGCGCTTAACTGATTCTAAATCGACATCCATAGCTTTTAAATCATCAGAACTATTAATTATATAAGGCCAAATTGGGCTGTTAAACTGTCCATTTTCATCAATTTGAAAATAGCCAATAATGCCGGTAATACGTTCATTATATTCAGGTTTTGAAAGTGGCGATTTTACACGTGTCACTTGCTTATTTATTGGATTGTAGAGATGCTGATAATAATCGAATACTTGCGGACTCAGCGAATTTTCTAAAATCGCACGTTTAAATATGCGTTTATTTAATTGATAAGTCACTATTTCTGTTTGGCGTTTGTATTCTATTAATAAGTCTTTTTCAAATTGATTAAATCCCTTATAAACAACCACACTAACGGGTACCAGTAACAGCACTAAAAAAATAACAGTAAAACATCGTAATCTATTAAGACGCTGCTGATAGTTTAATAATCGTTTATCTGAAAATAATTGCTTCATATTAAGATTGGCAGCTAAATAGCTGATACCCTTCCCCTCTAAGCGTTACTAGGTGTTTTGGAAATTTAGGTTCGCTCTCAATCTTTTTACGTATCTTGGCAATATGGATATCAACAGTACGTGTATCTAAATGCTCTGTGGATTTATATCCCCAAACCTCTCTGAGCAGTTCATCACGAGAAACCGGCGATTTTTGCTGATTTAAATAAGATAAAATAGTCACTTCACGGCGGGTATAGCGAATTTCCTGTTCAAAGGAGATGCCTGTTAATTTTTGTGTACATATACTGACATCATCACCAATCGTGAGTTTGTGGTCATTACCCGATAAGCCCGAACGCCTGATTAAAGCACTGACTCTTAAGACTAACTCTGAAGTTGAAAAAGGTTTTGCTAAATAATCATCAGCTCCTAAGGTTAAGCCGTTAATGATATCCTCTTCAGTATTTTTAGCGGTTAACATTAAAATAGGTTGAACTTGAGATTGCTGCCTAATGGCGTTACATATTTCAAAACCGTTCATTGACGGCAACATCACATCTAAAATAATACAAGTGTACTGCCGGTTTAATGCACGCTTTAACCCTTTTTTACCATCCATTTCACTCTCAACATCAAAGCCATGAAATACAAATAGATCGGTTAAGCCACGTAAAATACTTGGTTCATCTTCAACAATAAGAAGTGTCGGGTTAATGCTCATGTTATTTATTGATATCCTTTGCTAAATCAATCGCGACTATATCATCATTCTTTTAATGCCTAATGCAAAGTTTTGTAAAAGTTACCTACTGTTATTTTTACTTTTCATGCCTATTTGCTGGCACTTTTACTGATTAAGATCTCCATGAATTATAATAAAGAGATCTAACAATGATAAACAGTGAAACTCAAGCTCGTCATATATTTAAGCGCTCAGTTATTCGTCGGGCTATTTTATCCTGTATTCTTTTCAGTACCGCCCCCCTTTTGTTCGGTTTTTCAAATACCAGTTATGCTAATGGGTCGACTTTAAATACATCAAATATTGATAAATATGATGCCAGTTTTTTCATGGTTTTTGATCCTCAAACCTTATACGACATTTTAGAAAAAATACCGGGAGCTAACAGTCTATTAAATTCAATGAACGGTGCTTCACAAAATCGTGGCTTTGGCTCAGCAGGAGATCAAATTTTAATAAATAGTAAACGTGTTTCAGGAAAAGAAAATAGCATATCGAAAGAGCTTGATAATATTCAGGCGAAAGATGTTGATTATATTGAGCTTATTCGTGGAACAAGATCTGACTTAGATGTTCAAAGTAATGGGTTAGTCATTAATGTCGTCCTTAAAAAAGACATTGAGTCTTCTATTTTATGGACATTAGCTTCAGTCAAAACTGCTGATATCTCGCCTCAATCTATAGGTTCTCTTATCTATAGTGATGGCATTGATAATCTTAAATATAGAATTGGTTTAAATCGTTCAATCAATCCAAATGAACTTAGCACCATAGATCAATTTACATCCCCAGAGAAAACGCATACTCATACCTATACTCGACTACGCGAAAATTTGTATAAAAAAACGCAGTTATCAGCAAAGTTAGAATATTTACATTCAGAGCAAACATCGCTGCAACTCAACGCCATTTTCGAGAAGATTGATGTTGATGCAAAAATCACCAATGACATTGAATACCGAGTAACTAATCAACTAGAAAATAAAGCATTATTCTATGATTGGGCCAGAGATAAGTGGGAGATCAGCGGAGATATTAGCCATGAACTCAATGATGATAACCATTTAAAATTAATGTTTATTAGCAATAAGGCTGATTCTGACGATAAAACTTGGCACATTTCATCTCAAGGTGGCAATGAGTTTAAAGCTGATTATCAGTTACCTCGGGTATATACATCGAAAGAAAATGTACTACGGACAAACTGGCGGCATAAACTAGACTCGCGTCATACCTTTGACTCTGGTGTTGAAGTTGCGGTTAATCAATTAAACGAAAATTTACAGTATATTAGCGAATCAGGTGCGCCTTATCACTCAAGTGAGTTTAATGATATTAAAGAAACCCGTTATGAAGCTTTTAGCAATTACAATTTTACTCTTTCTTCCGACCTTAACTTACAATTATCATTAATTTATGAGCGCTCTACCATAGATGTTAAAACAGATTTGGCAGTAATAAGTGATACGATACAAAATGCCCAAAGCAATATTTCCCGGACGTTTTCTTATTTAAAGCCACGTTTAAATATACGGTACGATTTAGATGATATTTATCAAATACGCTTTAATTATCAACGCACCGTCAGCCAACTTAATTTAAAAGATTTTGTTCCCTGGTTTGACAGCTATGAATCTCGACTTGAAGAAACTAATCCTGATTTAAAACCAGAAGTGCGTGATGAATTATCTGTCGGTTTTGAAAAACAATGGCAAAAAACCAGTGGCAGTCTGACATTAACGCCCTATTACCATAAGATCAGCGATTTAATCACCGAAGTACTGCTCGTTAAACGCTCTGGCGATGGTAATATTGATCATGGTAAAGAATACGGCATTAAATTAGATACTAGCTTTGGTTTAGAAGCTCTAGGGCTGAATAATACCTTAATCAGTGCCAATTATACGTGGCGACATAGTGAAATGATCCACCCTTTTACCGGGAATAAAGCCCCAATCGAAAGAATAAGTGAAAATGAATGGAACGTTAGATTAAATCAAAATGAATTATTGCCAGGACTTTCTTTTAGTTTAACCGTAGAAAATAAAAGCCGTTATGAATTTTACTATTATGATTATCAAGGCAATCTAGATACTAAATTATCGGCAAACGCTTTTATTGATTATCAGATATCTAAAAACGTTAAGGTTCGCCTTAAAGGAGATAATTTACTTCATGACAAATACACAATTAATAGAACCCGCCATACCGGGCTATTTACCCAAAGTGATATTTTAAGACAAGAGCATAGGAAAAATGAACGTGCGCCGAGGTTTTCAATCTCGCTAACAGGTCAGTTTTAGCGCTAAATATATCGGTAAGAACTAAAACATCTCTGATAAATGACACTTTGCAGTACTTATATCCTTAATCTGTCAGGACTGTCCTGATGTTGTGCAATCATTAAATCAGTTTGACTTATTAAATGATTAAATCAGTCGTGAAATGATATATGCTTGTTTATTTAAATATTTAATTGATGATCTGGGCTTAGGCACTTTATGGCAACTAAGCCAAGGCAGCGCCAAATCAAAAGGACAATATATGAGTTTGACATACGCAGATATGCCGCTTGACCGCTGCAGTAATCAACGTAAAAATAAGCGCTGGTTAACGGCAGAATTTAATCATCAAGACACATTATTTTGTATTATTAATGACGGCATGAGCCTTTTTTCCCATGATGATACTTTTACGCCAATTTATTTGAGTAAATCGCAACTTGATAGTGTATCTATCGAGAGTTGTATTTACTTGGGTAAAGGGGCTGAGTCTGTAGAATCTGCCACGGTTAGATCTTTGTTTACGGTAAATTTTGAAAAGCTAAGATTTTCAGCCCAAGAAGAATTACTTAACCTAGGTCAGTGGAAAAATCTTCGTGAAGCAACACCAAAGTTAGCAGTAATAGATGCATCAATTCAAGCATTAGCTAAAGCATTGGACTACTGGCATACAACACACCAGTATTGCGGTAAATGCGGTAATGCGAGTAGATCTGTTGAGGCCGGTCACGCAAGACGCTGTACAGAATGTCGTAACATGTCGTTTCCCCGCACAGACCCTGCAGTAATTATGCTAGTAGAACATATGTTTCCTGATGGGATCGCCCGTTGCTTATTAGGCCGTCAGGCCAGTTGGAAAGCGGGAATGTATTCAACCTTGGCCGGTTTTGTCGACCCCGGTGAAACGTTAGAAGAAGCGGTAATAAGGGAAGTTTCAGAAGAAACAGCTGTGGTCGTTGAAAATCCTCAATATATAACCTCTCAGCCCTGGCCATTTCCAGCCTCTGTTATGTTAGGTTTTACCGCCGTTGCCACGTCAACTACCATAGATATTAGTAAAGACGACATAGATGATTGCCAATGGTTTTCTCGAGAACAATTAGCCAATTTTGATTCAGCGAATAATATTAAAGAAGAAGGCATTGAGCGACAGGATAAAAAAAGTGAATATAGAATAGGCAGTGGTGACTCTATTTCATCTTATTTAATAACTGCTTGGCAGAATAAAAAAATTGGCCAATACTAACCATAGTAAAAGCTGTATGTAAAAGTAAAAAAATAGGTAAACACCTCGAAATAAATAGTCGTTGATAGGTGTTTACCTGTTATTTTAAAGATAATTTAGGCTAGTTAACTTTTAATAATTTTTAACTGGTACATACCTTTTTTGTCTTTTAGTTTAATCAAGATGTCTTCTTTACCGTCTTGGTTGATATCTTGTGTTAAAATATTACGATTATTTTCGGGTAAGTCATGTTTGATCTTTTTTGCTCTCTTACTTAATAAACGCCTCTCTTCACCATAAAATATTTTCAGCACATTGTCGTCAGTACGCAGTAATAAGTCAGCCTTACCGTCGCCATTAAAATCTTTAATGTTCATGCTTAAATCAAATTTAGATGAGTCATTGTCCAGCTTTATTTTGAACTCGAAGTCTTTCTCGACTTCAGAATTTTCACTGAATTGATATTGCGCCATACCGCGATGAAACCGTATTTCTGCATCTAATTCTATCGCTTCACCACTTGCCGCAGCACTCGCAATAGATATGATATCTGTAATACCTATGTCTACTTCAACTACGGCTAATTCGGTATACTTATCGCCCGTTAAATTAGGGAAGTCGACAATATTACTTTTACCTTCTAAAGTAATTTCACTGATTGGCTGTACATCAAAGCTCATCATCCCATCGACTCTTTTTCCGAGATAAACTTTCATTGTCTTTTTACCGCCCGATGAAGTTAGACTAACCTCTACGTTACTTTTGGTGGTTTTAGTAAATAAATCAACGACACCATCTTGATTAAAGTCGCTTAGTTTTGTTAAACGTTCAACAAGATCACTATCTTTATTATCTAAATGGACTGGCATGGTAAGTTGTTGTTCATCATGGTAACCAACGCTATTATCAGTATTAGAGCCAATAAAATAAGTAACGCCTTGAGCGCTAGTAAATACAGCATCTAAGATGTTATCGCCATTAATATCAATAAATTTAGGTCGGCTAGGCAATTTAAAATTTACTGAAAGGTCATCTTGGCTGGTTCGTGTCTTTATTTTTGGCAGGTGATTAATTATATGTTCCGTAAAGCTACCGTCACTTTGCTGCTGATATAGAGTTTGTTTGCTAAAGCCTGGTAAGAATATATCGGTTAAGCCATCGTTGTTACTGTCTACGGTGAATGAATGGTGCTTGAACTCAGCACTATTCATTGTCGAATATAGCGATTGAACTGCTAATAATAATTGCGGTGCTTGCTCACTAACCAGATATATACCTGTTGGTGTTAATGCCACAGCCTGAATTTTCTTATCTTCGTCCCAATAACCGTAATCGTAAAGTAAAGCACCTTCGGGTAAGGTGATTGATTTTGCAGTTTCGCTAAGTAAAAGCACTTGCTGCAAATAAGGTGTTTCACCACTGCCGGCAACAAAAGCCGAGTTTTCACCGGTTAGTACCAATTTATTGTTGGCATGCTCACCAAGGGATATACTCGCCGCAGCCGATGTCGCAAAAATAGACAGACTTAACGCGAGTATTGTTTTTTTCATGGTAGTTTTACAAGCTTGATATGGTGTATTTACTTTCATTTCTCTTCCTAGAGTTTTTCAATCACGAAGTTCAATAACACTATGATAACAAATATAAAAAATCGATTAAGTAAAAAGTGATAGACGGTTAATCCTAGTGATGAATGGCTTTTTATAATATAAACAAACTATTAGAAGATACATATGTAGAATGATTGGCAATTTCGATGCAAAATTCACGATGAAAATTCTTTGACTATATTGAGAAAATGTCAAAGTTATTAGAATCACTGAAAATAAATAAGGCCATATACACATAAATTCTAGCGAACATCAGTACCGTAATTTTCCTATATTTACTTAAAACCACAAGCTGCCATATTTTCGACATAATTAGTCAGTACTTTGCCCTTATACTGACGCTGCTAACACTCAATGCTTTGCTTAAATAGCTATACCACTTTAAGACAAGAGCAAGCGATGTTTACTTCTAAAAAAAAACTACAACTTATTGATTATCAAGACTCATATTACTACCGAAAACAACGTAATAAACGCCGTAATAAATGGTTGAAATTATCACTGCTTTTATTCGTTATTATCGTGCTGGTTATTATTTTTGCTCCCCTTGCACAAAGTAGCCCTTTTTATTTAGAGAAAAAAGTAACAAGTGAGAATGCCCTTATTCAGGGGCCACAGTTGCTTTTTGATCACCCTAACCCCGCCATGCGTGCCACCTTACCTATTGATATTGAAGCCAACATAGAAATTAATGGTTTAGTTGCATATGCAGAGATAAAGCAAACTTTCATTAACCCCCATGGTATTGCGTTAGAAGGTAAGTATCAGTTTCCGTTACCTGAAAACTCTGCCGTAAAGCAGTTAATAATAAAAGTGGGGGATATAGAAATAATCGGTGAGATAATGGAAAAAAAAACCGCAAAAGTACTTTACCAACAAGCGAAAAGACAAGGAAAAAAAGCAAGTTTACTCGAACAACATCGACCGAATTTATTTACCAATAAAATAGCGAATATTCCAGCACAGTCGATCGTCGTTGTTACCTTAAAATTTATTTTGCCGGTCTCTTTTGACGAGGGTAAGTTTACTTTAACACTGCCACTGGCAATGACTAAAAGGTACCAACCAAAATTATCGAGCCAATCATCTGACAATTTAGCGGTTCAGTCTGCTAATTATCATTCAAAAAATGCATACTCACACTCATCTACACATTCATACATGCAATTACCTGAGCCATTTAACCTGCCAAGCAAAGACTTGTCATTAGCACCAAGTCATTCAGTTACTCGAAGTCAGTCATCCATAAACATTGCGTTAAATTCAGGAATTCCCATCACGGATATTTTCAGTGACAGCCATAAAATAAAATATAGAGCATTAAACAGTACCCAAAACGATTATTTAATTTCCTTAAATAAAGCACATGTGGTGTCTAATAAAAGCTTTAAATTGAGTTGGCAGTTATTAGCTAGTAGTCAGCCTCAAGTTAGTAGCTTTACCCAAGCCGTTTCAGGTGAATACTATACGTTACTGACTTTTTTTCCGCCAAAAACCGAAGCCGCAAAGGTGATAGCAAGAGATATCATTTTCATCATTGATACTTCAGGCTCAATGCAGGGTACTTCTATGGAGCAAGCAAAATCGAGCTTGCAACTTGCTGTACTACAACTAAACGATAAAGACAGTTTCAATATTATTGCTTTCGATGATGAAGCACAATTGCTGTTCCCTATCACTCAAATGGCCTCAGCCGAGAATATCAAAAAGTCGCTGGAATTTATTGATGACTTAAGTGCGGATGGTGGCACAGAAATGTACCGACCACTGAGTAACGCTTTAATGATGAAGAAAAATGAAAAGCAGTCGGGCAAAGCACTTCGCCAAATAGTTTTTATTACTGACGGCGCAGTAGCCAATGAATTTGAGCTTATGCAACTACTTAATACTGCTCAAGGTAGTTTTCGTTTATATACAGTAGGGATAGGCGCAGCGCCCAATGGTTATTTTATGAAGAAAGCGGCGCAATTTGGTCGTGGTAGTTATGTCTTTATTCAAAACCAAAATGAAGTTCAGCACAAAATGAGTCACTTCATGACCAAAATAAGCCAACCAGCCATCAGTAATATTAACTTAACCTTTGATAGCCAAGTTCATCAGCAAGTTGACGTTTATCCTAAGAAGGTCCCTGATTTATATTTTGGTGAGCCGCTACAAATCGCACTTAAATCGCAGTTGCCTATTACGAGTGTTCAATTATCCGGAGAGACGGCATCAGCTCCTTGGTACCAGCAATTAATTATTAATGGTAGCCCGTCATCAAAAGGTATTTCGTCACTTTGGGCAAGACGGAAAATAGAAAGCTTACTCGATAGTCTTGTTATTGGGGCAAATAAAGATCAGGTGAAGTCGCAGGTTATTGCCACATCGCTTAATCATCAAATAATATCTCCTTACACCAGTTTTATTGCCATAGAAAAACAGCCAAAGGTCTCGTCTTTATCCGCTAAAAATAATTTATCTGGTGCGCATAAGTCTAAAAATAACGCTATTCAAGCCCATGAAAGTTTAATGGTCGCTATGCCTAAAACAGCGATAGGCTGGCAATTTCAGTTACTCATTGGTTTAGGGTTCTTGTTACTGGCAAAAATAGTGAGTCGTTATGAAAAGCATCATTAAAAAGTCGCTGCTAATTACGGGTAGCTTACTTTGCCTTCATGCTAGCTGGCTACCCGCTAAAGCTTTGCTTTCAGAGCAGTTAATCAGTTACAGCTGGCATCAGACAATTAACATACAACAGAAAATAAAACCTTGGCCGTGGGCAGACACCTACCCCATTGCTGAACTTTCATTTAAGCGTTTAGGCAAAAGTATTGTTGTGCTCAATGGCGGCGACCCTACCACCTTAGCTTTTTCAGCAGGTGCTATTGCCCCTTTTAATCAAGCTAGTAGAACTCAACCTTTTGTTGTTGCTGGACATCGAGATAGTCACTTTTCATTTTTAGACGAGGTATTTATGAAGGATATAATTTCATTAGCTGACAAACATGGCCAAAGCCAGCTTTACCAAGTTGAAGCCATTGATATTGTGGATGCTTCATTGGGCGAACTACCTGTTTTAGCCGATGACGCATCGCTAGTTTTAATCACTTGTTATCCTTTTACGAACATAGGTAATACTGGCAGTTTTACTGACAGTAATAATAATGAAAGGTACGTGATAACAGCAAAGCGACTTTGAATGAATAAATGCAGAAATATTTACTTATAGCTAACTTTTCTCCACAAGTTTGTTAAATGTATTTTGACAAATATGACCGACAGTAACTTGGTGTTTAGCCTCTAGTTTATCCGTGGGCTTGTTTGGGTAAAGTGTATTAATCATAACTTCAAAATTTACTAACTCATGATGTTGGTGCCATTTTTTTAATTTAGTTAATTTTTTCTGTGCTAATGATTTATTCCCATTAAATATCAACCACTCAATATGATGTCGTTGAATAGCAGCACTATTAGGGTCAAGCTGCTTAGCCTTTATTAATGCTTGACCCGCAAGCAATAAATTTCGCTGATTATTAAGGTGTATCACTGCTAACTGCAACCATAGCCATGCTTGTGTTTTCTGCTCAGTCGCAAAATCCAATGCTTGCAGTAAAAATTGTCTTCTGGCGTTAAAGTTTTCGTGAAAACCTGCCAGATCAGCTTTGCCAAGTAAAGTGTATAAATCTGCAGGCAAAGAAAGTAGTTTACTTGCTATTTTCTTAATCAATTTATTACGGTTCTGAGCGATAGCTGCCTGTAAATACCAAAGGTGTACTTGGCTATCATAGGGCCAATAAGATAAATAATACTGAGCAAGGTTTTCTAGCAAGCTAAAGTTATGCTGGTAGCTCGAAAAATTGATGGCTAATTTAATGGCATTTTTATCGGGTCTAATAGAAAGCACTTGCGTTAGTTGTTTACAGCTCTTCTTTAAAAGATCAACCCTACCGCTATTTTTGGCTTGTGCAAAGTATTTCCAACTTAACATAACCCTTGGCTCCGTAAGCTCTGGATGCAATTTAACAAGATTCTGCCAATAACCTAAAGAATTTATCTCGAAATGAACTTCAGCCCTCACAAATAACGTATTACTCAATAAAAATAAGCAGAGGAACAATAGTTTTAAATTCGACATTAACAGCCCTGTTTTACACCTTGATGAGGTTCAGGAAAATAAGGAAAAATGGCGAGAAATTCTTTATCATTTTTACCTGTATAAGGAGGTTTATAGCAGCCAGTTTCTGCTTTTGTTTTTAACTTACAGACTTCTTGGTCTCCGGCAAGGCAAAGAATAGCTAGAGGATCATCGATTAACGCCCTGCCGTTAGGAATACGTGCCACTTTATTAATGTCAAAAATCATCACGTCAACAGGCATTCCAATATACGCTTGCTGCTTAGCAGGTGGATAATGATTAAACTCCCATCGTCCTGCTATTTGAGAGCGTAAGGCACGCCCGACATGCTCCCATAAAATAGCGTCACTTCCGCTATTCATTGTTGTTACGGTCGCCCATAAAAGTAACGTCTGTGAGCTTAATATATTGAGTTTATTTAACGGAATAGAAAGCACAATGGCAGCAACATTTTGACCATGAAATGCCGGAAAAGTAAAAGGGTCATCACGTATCAAGGCTTTTATTTTTAAATCATTTGGCTGAATATTTTTACTGCTGATAACCACTGAAGTAAACGAATTGTCATCATTGTCAGTAGGTTTTTTATCAAAAGTCAGACTAATGGTAATGTCTTCTTTTATTTTGGCTGGATATTCGACTGTGCCTCCATAAAGCTGATTATTACTATTATCAGAAAAGTTAACCACTGAATCATAATCAATATAAAAGTTAAAACTGACATCGGTAGGAAATTGATATGATCCTTCATCCGCAAGTAATGACGGGTGCGTGGCTAAAATTAAAATTAGATTTTCGCCATCAACAAAGCTTAATAAACCAGTAATTTTTAAATCGTTACGTGACATATTATACAAGGGAGCATCAGCATGATCAGATGCAAAACAAGGTAATAATACCAGTACAAAAACAAAGAATAAAACGCGCATAATAAATCCTTTTAAGTCACTTACAGTGCGATATTCAACACTGTAAGCACATTCCACTAATGCAATTCCATAGCTGTTAAGCTAAAGTAAACTCAACTAACTTAAGCTAAGTAATTGGAACACTATCCTTTTGCTCGTCTTCACCTGTTAGTGTTAAGTGGTAAGCAATTGCATGCGGAATGTCGGTTTCATTTAAGAGTACGCGTATAACAAAGTTGTCATTAGGGTATTGGTCTATTTCAATGAATGCTTGTTGTAGTTCTTGGTTATTATTAACCACTACGCCTCGTCCACCGACCATATCGACAATTTTCTCATAACTCCATTTATTTAAACGGTTATAATTATATACAGTATTTTGCTGTGGCCTTGCTTCATAATGTACTTTTTTCTCTTGCGCACATGTACTATTTTCGGGCCTGAATGGGTTTGGGTTAACTAACATTTGTTCTATGCCATAAATTCCATTATCTAACACAAAAACAACATTATTAGTGCCGTAGTAGTGGTGACCAGAGACCGCCTGACACGTTTCTTGAAATGCGCCATCACCAACGAAAACTAAAGGCCGTTTACTGAAATCAGCGAGTTTAACACCTAATGAAGCAGGCACCGAATAGCCAATAGATAACCATGCCGCGGCACTAATAAAGCCATCTGCACGCTTTATCGTTAAATTTTGTGCCCCTAATAATGGGAAACCAGCATCAACCACAACGCTGTGCTCATCTCTGAGGTAATCATTAATGTTGCTAAAGAAACTATCGTAACTCAAGGTATCACTGGTTTCGTTTATTTTGGGGATTAGCTGAGGTAAAGCCGTTTGGTAGGGGGCAAATGATTTATCTGCTAATTTTACAGAAAGTTTCTCAATAAAGTCTTTCAGTACTACATTGGGAAAATATTGATTACCGACACTATCTCCATCGCTATTACGATGGTAACCAACTTTTACGCCTTCATTGTTAGCCATCACCATATCAGCTGACCAAGATGATGTTCCACCTAAATTTTTACTCGTATTCCAAACACCCAACGCAATACGACAACCCGCATTATCAAAGAGGTCATGAATGGGCTGCGGTGTTGCATTGCCGTTATATACACCTCTGAACATCTCATGACTTTCAGGGAGTACCGATTTAGCTAAAATACTGGTAACGAAAGGGCTTTGGGTGCGTTCAACTAACGACTGAAATTGGCTTTGTAATTGCTGTCTTTGTAATTCAATACCTCCCCAAAATATTGGTGTTCCCCGGTAATTAATCATATCGATGGTAGCCGCGACCGCAGCTTCAGTTTCGCCCTCATCACCTTGGTGTGTTTGTTGATCAATTAAACCACAAGGAGCCGGACACTTTTTTCGCCAAACATCTTCATAAATTTCAAGATAGCCCGGTCTTCCTTCTGAAACAATTGCCGTTAAAACAGCATCAATTTTTGCAGGAGCTTGTGATGCATTTTTAATTTGCTCAGCGGCAACAGTGACCGAACGATAGGCATCGATATTACTGCGTTCGTCACCTGACATATGTGAATAAAGTACCCCTTCGACACGTTGACGTTTTTGTTCTGCATAAGTTGGCGCACCATTTAATACCAGCACTTTATTATGCTCAACAAAAGCACCCGCGACAGGGTTAAGTAAACTAAAAGCACCCACGCCATAAGTAACACAAACAGGAGAAATCTTATGGCTAACTCGCGCATAACCATCAGCACAATGACCTGCGTTTATTTCATTGGTATTACCTGATATTTTGATGGTTGATTCAGGGTCTTCTTCAATTGTATTTAATAGCGCTGCACTATAATTTCCAGCAACGCCAAAGATATGCTCACAACCTAACTCTTGAAGCCGAATTTTTAAGTACTGTGCAACCGTTACAAGTTCTGAATTCATAATATTTCCTTATATTATCCGAACACTTATAGTAAGAATTAAGAAATGATCAGATATAATTGAATAAAAGTAGCATGATAAAAAACCAACGAGCTTATACATCAATTATATAAGCGCATTGATTATCATTTTAAGCGGATGAAAATTAGATTAAGACAATTTTGGTAGTGTATTTTCATTTACCAATAACGCAGCATTAACGGCTGACTCTATAGCTCCTTCTATCCAAGCATGTTTTAGTGACGCATGCTCTCCTGCAAAATGTGCCTTGTTTTCCCACTCGCTACTGATAATAGATTTATGGAACAAGTCTAATTGCCCAGGATAGAAGATAGCGGCTTCACCAAAGGCATAAGGATTTTTCATCCAACTGACGCTTGCGGCACCGACAATATTTTCTTGATCTTTCGTATATGCCTCTGGAGAAAAAACACAAAGATCTTTAATCTTTTGTTGAGCCGCTAACCGTTCTTCGTAGCTAGCATCTTTACTATGAATGGCATGAGTAATAGCAACATTATCTAATGCATAACAGAAACGATCATAATGAGACATAGGATCCCATTTTCGTGCATCATCAGCCCATGCATAACTGACCAGCATAACGCCACCGCCCTCAGAGCCCATTCTTTCACTTGGATAATACATATAGCGGTTAGGTAAATCTGTATTAGAACCACCACCATAAATATTATTATCTGTTTCCCAAAAGCGCTCTCTAAACTCTAGTAATACTTTAGTTGCAGCATCGTAATGTAATTCTCGAATCGCTTGGCGTTTACGCTGACTAAATTCAGGCCAAACGTGAACAGTTCGAAAACTTGCAAAAGGAACAGTAACAACCACTTCATCCCAGCTATCCTGAGAAAGTGAATCAGTGTTTACTCGATCTTGTTCTGATTGAGCACAAATAAATTTTGATATTTTTGTATTAATACGAATTTGACCTGTATTGATATCTTTATAAAGATCAACCAAAGTTTGGTTTCTATAAGTCACACCATCCAAGTTTTGTTGTTCAAAGTATGCAGTTGAAAATAAATCTGTTCCTCCTTTAATCAGCCAAAAAGGAGTCTCAGAGGTGATTATCGCTAACTCAATAAAACTTTGAATAAAAGAATAAGACATACGCGAAGCTAGGTTTTCGATAACCCCAATCATTTCAATCGCATTTTCAGAAAAGTGTTCGTCCTGCTCTGTAAACTCTAATAAATAACGGCGCATTGAGTACTCACCGTAGTCTTTAATTATTTTTGGCCAAGCCGTTTTAGGATCTTCCTCAACCATGCGCCTTAAACCACCAATCGCTTTTTCAAGTAAAATACTTGATTGAACATTTTCATTTTCCGCCAAGTTATAATTTAATAGCGCGTTAACATCTGCGCCTTTGACATCGTAAACACTGCGATCTACATGTTTATAATTTACATGAAGAAAATTATTACCGGTTGCTGGTGGTAAAATAATTTCGCCTTTCGGCACTCCTGCATTGGCACCTTCATTACTACCATCACTGCGAACAGGATTATCAATTTGAGCAGATGTGGCGTCGGTCTTTGAAATACTACGATTTAGAAATGCTTGCTTTTCTACGCCGGTTTCATCAATTAAGTACTGTACAAGTTTATGCATATCAGGAATGCGCATTGCACCTGCTTCACCTGATAAACTAGAATCTTCAAAATAAGTTTTTTCTGGCGTATTACGAAAGGTTTTAATACGACCACCAACACGGGTATTTGCCTCGACAATAGTAACGGTGTGGCCAGCTTTACGTAATAATGACGCAGAAACCATACCTGCAATACCACAACCAACGACTAAAACATTTTTTTTTGTTGAGCTACTTTCAGGTAAACCATTTTTTAAATACGTTAAATAAGCCTGACTAACCTCATCTTGCTCGAACGGAAGTAAACCATGTAAATCACTATCTAATCTTTCCATTGTATTCATTATTTTTAATCCTTTTAAATTAAAGCCTTTAAGGCACCGATACTCGACAAATACTGTAAACTAACAACTTATTACGGCTAAATTCACCTTAATCATTTGTAATTAAAATACTCAGTGGTTAACCACTTAAATGAATATTTTTAAGTAGAAAGTAATCAAATTAATAATATTTCGCTTATTACCTACAGGATTATTTTCACTTAACCTCTTCACTATCGTTAAACTAATGTAACCATTAACTTGATCACTTATTTTTCCTCTATAAAGTGTTTGATATCGAGATCAATAAGTCATAGCTGTGAGTCAATTGTTTATATGACATAAGTTACTAAGATATTAAGTATTGGTAATATTCTTGTAAAAGCAAATATGATAAACATTTTTTATCAATATCGATAATCGGTTAATTTTTGAAAGGAATATTATGAAGCACAACCAGCGAGTTATAACTTAGTCAATCAACGACTTTACCAGCGCTATTATTGAACTTTAGATATGGTTGAAGATAGATTATTGAATCATCTCAAATGAAAAATGTATTTATGGGTGTTAACAGTTACTGCACGAGCATGTTGCCGTGCAATAACTAGCTATGGACCTAAAAGCGATGATGTTATTAGAATAACTAGATAAATCGCCTAGTGACATTAATTTGATTGAATCTATTCAGGGTCAGTATATCCCGACCAGATATCTGCATTTATTGTTGGTTTCTTTTTGCGTTTTTTCTTACCCGTGCCTTCAGGTTTTGCCATAGGTTTCTCTGCGGCAGTAATTGAATCGCTACTCACTTCATCCGCTTCAAAGCCTTTTACCTGCTCACGTTCAAGGCGAATTTTGTTTTTCTTTTCGATTACATTAAAGTGATGATAATCTTCATGGTCGATAAGCGACATTGCTAAACCTACTTCACCAGCACGGCCACTTCGACCAATACGGTGCATGTAGTCTGATGGACTTCTTGGTAAGTTAAAATTGATTACCACAGGCAGTTTTTCGATGTCTAGACCACGGGCAGCAATATCAGTGGCAATTAACACTTCAATCTCGCCAGTTTTAAATCCATCGAGTACACGACTACGTTCACCTTGGCCTTTATCGCCATGAAATACTTCTGCGGTAATACCACGTTTAGCAAGTTTTTCAGCTAAGTGCTCACAGTGATGTTTCGCATTGACAAAAATAAGCACTTGTCGCCATTCGTTTTTTTGAATTAAATGCGCTAACACGGCTGTTTTTTCACCTTTATTAACGGTAAAAACTCGTTGTACTAAGGTGCTAGCATCGGCACTTTGTACCTGTATTTCAATAGGATTGTTCAGTAATTCTTGAGTTAACGTTTTTACTTGATCAGGAAACGTCGCTGAAAATAATAAAATTTGTTTTCGCTTCGGCAACAATGCTAACAACGCAGATAGCTCTTCGGTAAAGCCTAAACTTAACATTCTGTCGGCTTCATCAAGTACTAAAGTGCTAACCATGTCGAGTTTAATGGCATTACTTGAAATTAAATCGAGTAATCGACCCGGCGTTGCTACCAAAATATCAGTGCCACCACGTAAGGCGAGCATTTGAGTATTAACTGATACTCCACCAAAAACGGCAAGCGTTTTAATCGCGCCATTTAGGTGTGCGGAGTAAGATTTAATACTGTCTGCAACTTGCTTGGCGAGTTCTCGAGTAGGTACTAAAATTAGCCCAGTAACATAGTTACCTTGCCTTTTTTTACTCGTTGATGCTTGTTCAGCATGTTGCTCTTGAAAAATGTGCTGCAATATAGGTAATGCAAAGGTAGCTGTTTTACCCGAGCCGGTATTTGCTCCGGCAATTAAGTCACGACCTGCTAATACACTTGGGATAGCTTGCGCTTGAATGGGCGTTGGCTGCTGATATTCCAGCTCAGTTAATCGAGCTAAAAGAGGTGTAATAAGGCCAAGTTCTATAAAGTTGGCTGGCGTTGTAACAGAGGTCATTAATATAAAGGGCTCAAAACTAAAATAAGTAACACTATTTTAGCGCATTTATGCCTTGTTAAGTTAGTGAAATCTGGCAAACATTACGTAATGTCATTCAAGCACTGCATAACTCGAGTTTACTTCTACGCTAAACTCTAAGGTTAAGTAAGTAATATGCGATAAGACTCAATAAATCAACTAAGAATTATACTTTTAATGAAATTCATTCTTTAAGGCTAAGGCGTTGATTACACAGCACTTTAACAAATAATTCAAACGCATAAACATTAATTTCTGACTCGCTTAGCTGACAGGCTACATTAAAATATATTACTATTAACCTTGGTTTTTACAGACGACTGCCTAGCCTTATTTTTTCTTCTAGCCCATTTATGTTTTAAACTCGGTACTAACATATAAAGGCCGCTGAGCCACATCAACAACAATACAAAGGCAGCTGGCAAGAATAGCCATAAGCGTGCTTTGTCATGAAAAAATGTACCATCATGTATTGATTCTATAAGATCAGAACGACGATAAGCACGATGCAAAATTTTACCACTACTGCCATCGACTTGTATTTCCCATCCATTTTTACTGCGGATTTTAATCACCCCTTTACTGGGACGAACATCGAGTTTACTAATATCTTGCCAGTTTTTAACTTCTGCCGACTCTACGGATTGTGCGGCAGATAAAATACGTTCAAAAGATACTGTAGGGGCTTTATTATTGCCTTTAAATGTAGGAGGTTGTATCCAGGTAAATTCTTTTTTTACTTGTAATAACAACCCAGAACCAATAACCACAATCAAAGGCAGGGACACGACCAGTGCTGCCCAATAATGAAATCGACGATTAACGCGTTTTGAATGAGCGGAGCCTTTATTTTCAGACATTATTTTAGTTTTCTCGATTAATTTTTTACGCTAACTTTTAGCGATTACTATACCAAAGGGCTAATAAAACTAAAAAGCTTAGTCATAAGTAAGCTTACAACTAAGCCAATTAAAGATTGATAAAGAGGCAACTTCCCTCTTTATCAATTGCGACTAACGTCCTGTCAGTTTGAAGTTAGTTTCAATATTCTCATTGCCATTATCTAGGGTTAACTTGTATTCCCCCTTACTAACGTAAAGTGGCTTATCGTTCGCAACTGCTTGTGTATAAGGTATTTTTGCATAAGAAATAGCTGAAAAATCTTTATCTGCGTTTACTTTATTTTCTGCACTTAAAGCCAGTTCCTTATCAGCCATTAAATCCCAATCAATGCTATTCATACCTTTTTCAGCTTTGGTGGTAATAGTGCGCAGTTTGTTGCCTTCTTTGTCGGCGATGGTCAAGGTTACGTTCGTCGATTTATCAGACCAATAGGTAAAGGTCTTTTTCGGCGTATATTCAGGACGATGGTACCACTGACTTGGCTTACGACGACTTGGCGCGGCAGCATCAGCTACTTTGAACACATGCAATGGTTTTTTGCGTAGTTCCGGTGTCAATTTTTGCAGCGGCAGCGCGTCAAGGATCCAAATACTGCGTCCGTGAGTACCAATGACTAGTTCATTTTCACGAGGATGCACAAGTAAATCATGCACAGCTACGTTTGGCAGCCCCGCAGACAAACTTTGCCAATGATCACCTCGGTCATGAGAAACATAAACGCCACGATCAGTTCCAACATATACTACATTTTCATTTACTGGATCTTCCTTAATAACATTAACCGCTTCTGCTGGAAGGTTTTTCCCAATATTTTTCCATTTTTTACCTAGGTTATCCGTACGATAAATGTAAGCAGTCGTATCGTCGTTGCGATAACCATTCAAACTAACATAGGCACGATTTTTAGCGAATTTTGATGCTTCTACGCGAGTCACCCAACGTTTTTTAGGAAGTTTCTTACTGACACGCTTCCAGTCTAAACCGCCGTTCTGCGTTACTTGAATATTGCCGTCATCGGTTCCTACCCAAACCAGACCAAACTGTTTTGTCGATTCTGAAATAGTAGTAATGGTGCTGTGAGAAACATTGCCATCGTTTTTATTGGTGGTCAGATCTGGACTGATTTTTTCCCAATTATTACCTTGGTCCATAGAGCGGTGCAAATATTGGGAACCTATATAAACAATGTCTTGATTATGAGAAGACAATCGAACCGGTGTATTCCAATTAAAACGATAATCTTCTTCGCCGTCCTTTTCCTGTGGTGTAATTGAGGTGTATTCACCATCAGCGTCTGTTCGCCCATAATAACCATACTGTGAGCCTACATAACGGGTTTTATTGTCACGTGTGTCAACGTTAACGTACATACCGTCACCACCACCTAAACGTTTCCATGGTCTTCTATTATCCCAATAGTTTTTGCTAGAGCCCATGTATGTACCGTTATCTTGCAAACCACCAAAAACGTTGTAAGGCTTTTCCATGTCTACAGCTACTGTGTAAAACTGGCCTACGGCCTGTTTATCTACGCGTTGCCAAGTTGTCCCGCGATCATGACTCACATCAACGCCGCCGTCATTACCATTAATAATACGAGCTGGGTTAGCCGGGTCTATCCACAATGACTGGTGATCAGAATGAACACCCTTCCCATTGATTCCGTACCAGTTTTTGCCACCATCATCTGAACTGATTAGTGGAACGCCCAGAACATAGAGCTTATCGCTATTGTCTGGAGCAACTCGAATTTGCCCAAAGTAGTAACCATAACTATTTACTACGCCAGAAATAGGTTTGTCATGGGTTTTATGCCAGCTATTTCCGCTGTCGTTGGAACGATAAATTTCGATCCCCTTGACTGGGTTCTTAAGTAAGTCTGGATCACTTTTGATGAGTTTTGCAGCCAAGTCTTTGATTAGAATTTTTTCATCTTTAAGCTGCTCTATTAACAAATCAACATCTACATCCTTATTCAGCTTATTTCGCTTAATAAACGATTTTATCCTAGATTCTTCGTAGCGGAACAAGGTTGAATTAGAGATGTTTTTCGCCAACTTTACCGTTAAATGGTTACTAGCATCCATTTCACTGTCATTCATCAGCGCTTGGTTGTCCATACTGGCGTACACTGTTTTCGAGTTACTCGCCGAAATACTTAAACCGATGCGCCCAACATGATCTCCTTCAGGAAAACCATTATTGAGTTTACTCCATTTTTTGCCGCCATTAGTTGTTCGCCAAATACCACTGTCAGCACCGCTACCGTTAAAATTCCACGCTTTACGATCGAACTCCCAAGATGAGGCAAAAATAATATCTGGGTTATTCGGATCCATTTGCAGATCGATAAAACCAGTTTCCTTGCCACCTGCTAATATTTGTTCCCAAGTATCTCCGCCATCTTCCGTTAGATAAATACCGCGTTGTCCGCCTTTGGTATACAGCTTACCTAAGGTTGCAACGAAAATACGGTTAGAGTTTCTTGGGTCAATAGCTATGCGGCCTATTCGGTCACTGCCGCTTAATCCTTTGTGTTCCCAGGTTTTACCGCCGTCAATTGAGCGGTACATTCCCAACCCACCATAAGAAGAGCGCGAGCTGTTATCTTCGCCAGTACCCACCCAAATTGTTTGCGGGTTATTGGGATCGATGGCGACATCCCCCATGATCATCGTACTTTGTTCGTCGAAGAGTGGCTTGAATGTAGAGCCGTTATTGGTCGTTTTCCACAATCCGCCAGAGGCGTAAGCCACATACCAGGTATAAGGCATTCCTTGCGGGGATTCGATATCGATTACTCGTCCACCTTGCTCAACTGGGCCAACACTTCGCCATTTTAATGAGCTAAATTCTGATGCTTCTTGCATCAATTGGTGTTTATCCCACGAAGCCAACTTTTCCTTGGCTGTCGATGGATTTGAGGCTATCGCTTGAGTGCTTGTCATACTTGCCAAAGACAAGGTAATAGCGAGCGCGATTTTAGGTAACTTATTATTATTCATATAAAATCAATTCCTTATTATTTTACGCCGAAAAATTTATCTGTAATATTATTTAATTTATTCTTCAGTTTACTTTTATTGGATTGAGCTTATCCCATTATCGAATGCAGGAATAAACAGCTAATTAGATATATAAAGGCGAAGTTTTTATATCATAGCTGTTTACAATTTGTTGTTTTTTAGGTTGTTTGCATCAATATATGCGACCAAATTAATTTATATTATGGTGAATTGAATGTTTTTTTTTGATTTTTTAGGGACTTTAAAGTAACAAAAAAAGCATAACTCATTGACTCCAATGACTCGAACCATAATTAGTGCTTAAGTAAAACACTGACGTAATATGTCTAATTATTTAAGATTATATTCAATGGTTTATTATAGCTATAGTGTAATTACTCGACCTATCGCCATTAAATAAGTCGAGGCAAGACCAATTGAAAACCAACTCTTTAGATGAGTACTTGCCCCCCTTGGGCCCTAAGTTTTACCTATGGCGCTATGTGCTCTAAAGCGAGATGTAAATTTATTTATAGAATAGATACCTTATGGCGAAAAGTGGCCAAAAATCGAAATAGAAATAGAATATGCTATGGTAGATTCGAATTTCAACAGAAGAAAAGGAATATCTAATTGAAACGTTTACTGTTTATATTACTTACCGTTGCTTTAAGCCAAAGTGCTATTGCTGATAGCGGCTTTAAAATACCACCAAAGCAACTTGCAGATTTAGTTGATGCGCCAAGACAACCTAGTGTCAGGATTTCGGCAGACAAAGAATGGGTAGCTATATTAGCTCGCCCTGGAGCTAAGTCGATTGATGAACTTGCTCAGGCTGAAGAAAAACTCGCAGGATTAAGAATTAATGCCAATATATTCGCACCCAGTCGCTCTAGCGGCTATACCGGCATAACCCTTAAACAGGTTAATGGCGGTAAGCAAGTTAAGATTAAAGACTTGCCTAAAGGAAAGATTATGAGTGTTAATTTTTCACCTAACTCTCAATACTTGGCCTTTATTGTAGAAAACAAGCAAGGGTTAACCCTGTGGAAGTATAATCTTGAAACAAAAAAAACCAAGCAAGTAAGTAAGCAAACAATCAATGCTTCACTTGGTGGTACTAAATACCGTTGGAAACGTGATTCAAGTGGTTTTTACACTCGATTAACGATTGCTAAAGCAAGCGATAAACCTCAGGTGTCTAGAGCGACGATTGAGCCAGTGATCCAAACCACGTCAGGAAAAAAAGCAGCCGTTAGAACTTACTCAAACTTATTAAAAACCCCTTATGATGAAGCCCTTTTTGAGTTTTTAACGCGCTCTCAATTAGCTGAAATCAACTTAAACGGTCAAATAAATAAGCTTGGTAAAACAGCCATGATTAAAGGCTTCAACATTTCGCCTGATGGTCAGTACTTATTAGTATCACAACTTAAGAAGCCTTTTTCTTACCTGGTACCAGCAAGACGTTTCCCAATAGAAACACAAGTATGGTCAGTCAAGGGTAAATTAGTGACTCAAGTTGCCGATTTAGCTTCTGGAGAAAACATTCCTAAAGGGTTTGATTCTGTTCGAGAAGGTCGTCGTGATATCAGCTGGAGAAGTGATGTCGCGGCTACGTTAGTTTGGGCTGAAGCCCAAGACGGCGGTAACATGACAACAAAGGTAGATCATCATGACTATGTGTACACATGGACAGCTCCTTTTAAAAGTAGTCCAACGCTATTTCAAAAAGTAGCACGTCGTTTCGATGATATAACCTGGGGCAACAATAATTTCGCCATGATCAGTGACTGGCGCTTTAGTGATCGTCACATTAGACAATGGAAATTTAATCCAAGCAAACCTAACGATAAAAAAGAGCTATTTCAAGAACGTTCTTATAATGATCGATACAATGACCCTGGTCGTTTCGTTAAACAAAGAAACCAATTTGGTATATATGTTATTAAAACATTTGATAACAATAATAAGGTTTATTTAACGGGCAGAGGCGCTTCTGCACAAGGTAATATTCCTTTTTTAAATCGGTATAATTTTAATACAAAAAAGAAAACTAACATATGGAAATCAAAAGCACCTTACTATGAACGTGTTGTTTTAGTCCTTGATGAACAGGCGACTAAAGTAATGACGTTACGAGAATCTACGACCGAACAACCTAACTTTTTTGTTCGTGATTTAGCTAAACAAACCTTAACTAAATTTACTAATTTTCCGCACCCAACACCTGCTTTTGTCGGGGTTAGTAAAGAAAAACTAAAATATAAACGTAAAGATGGTGTGGAATTAAGTGGCACACTTTATTTACCCGCCGGCTATGATAAAAGCCAAGGGCCGCTACCTACATTAATTTGGGCATATCCTAGAGAATATAAAGACAAGAAAGTCGCTGGCCAAGTATCCGATTCTCCTTATGAATTTGTTCGTGTTAGTTATTGGGGGCCTATGCCACATTTAGCGCAGGGATTTGCTGTTTTCTCTGGGGCAAAAATGCCGATTGTTGGTTTTGATGGTGCTTTACCTAATGATACCTTTCGTGAACAGTTAGTCGCTAGTGCTCAAGCAGCTGTTGATGTTTTAGTCGAAAAAGGAGTTACCGATAAAGACCGTATCGCTATTGCAGGCCATTCATACGGTGCATTTATGGTTGCTAATTTACTTGCTCATAGTGACTTATTTAAAGCAGGTATTGCTCGAAGCGGCGCTTATAACCGTACGTTAACACCCTTTGGTTTCCAAGGTGAAGAACGCAGTTTCTGGGAAGGTCAGCAAGCATATGCTTCGATGTCCCCCTTTTTTCATGCGGAAAAAATCAATGAACCTATGTTGATGATCCACGGTAAAGAAGATCCAAATTCAGGGACGTTCCCAATGCAATCAGAGCGTATGTTTGCTGCCTTAAAAGGACTTGGCGGCAATGCCCGTTTGGTGATGCTACCGCATGAGCAGCATGGTTATAGAGCCAGAGAGTCATTACTGCATATGTTGTGGGAACAATACCAATGGTTAGATAAACATGTGAAAAATCCCATTACTGACTCTACTAAAAAATAAAATCTATAAGGTCTTTTAAGGACTAAGTAGTGGTGTCATCTAAAGCCATGTCAAACTGTTATTCAGTGGGCATGGCTTTCTATTCAAATTAACTTAAAAAGTGTCGATTATGTATACCTGTGAGTTGATCTGTAAGACTTTGTTTTTCTAAAGCGTCAAGGGCTTCGCTAAGTTCTTCATTTTCTGATTTCAACTCTATGGTTCGTTTCTCGACAATATTTTCAAATGAGTAGAGTATTCAAAGAGCGCTTTACGAATTTTATAGGCTCCCCCTCTCCCATATATCCTCCAGTGATAACTCAACAGGATCAAAAGGTTTAGTTATAAATTTATATATCCTTCATCATTAATGGTGATTTACTTCTGTATCCCAATTAGTTATACACTCTAAGATATAGTTAAAAACATTTTATGGAGCAATATGCCGCCGTTTAACCGAAAGAGTAATACGTCAATTTTATTAGCGGGTATATTAGCCCTTGTTGTTGGTGTTGGTGTTGCTCGTTTTGTTTTTACTTCACTTTTGCCGACAATGTTGGAAGAGTCAATCAGTATAGCTTTTGCTGGAGTACTGGCATCAATAAATTACCTTGGCTATTTAAGCGGATCTATCTTTTCAATCTTCATTAAAGACATCCATAGCAAGGTCAGATATTTCAGATTCGGATTATGCTTATGTGTCATTTCTTCTTTTGTTTTAGGCATAACTGAAAACAGTATTATCTGGGTTATTGCGAGATTATTTGCTGGTTTTGGTGCTGCAATGGCACTTGTTGTCGGTTCTTCTATTGTGATGTTAAAGCTAAAATCGACAAATAAAACAAAGGCGATGGGCATACACTTTAGCGGGTTAGGCTTTTCAATATTAATTACTGACCTTGTAATGCGAGGGGTATTTTATTCTGGTGGAGACTGGAAAGATGCATGGCTTATATTGGCGATAATCGGTGCTTTTCTATCATGTTATTCTGCCTATGTTTTACGGTTTGATAAACAACCAACAAATGAAGTTGTTAAACATAAACTTGATAAATCTCTATTTTCTCCCATGGTTATTATTCTAATTTTAGCCTACTTTACTGAAGGGGTTGGCATGGTGGTACAAGCAACATTTCTGCCTGATATAGTGAACTCGTTGGAAGGGTTAAAAGGCTACGGGGGTTATGTTTGGCTAGCCGTTGGTATTGCCGGAATTCCGTCTTGTATTATATGGATGCGTTTAGCACATCGTTTTGGCAGTATTAATATTATGATCGTCGCAATGCTTTTACAGATTGTCGGCATTTTAATTCCTACACTTTCTAGTAATATTGTGATGAACCTTATCAGTGGACTGCTCTTTGGCGCCACATTTATAGGTTTAGTTGCTTTGTTTATGAATTTCGGTGGACAGCTTTCAAATAAAAATCCGGTCTTTATCATGGGAGCAATAACATCGGCTTATGGTGTAGGGCAAATTACCGCCCCGCTATACAGTGTCGCTTTGATCAAACAATTTGATACTTACAATCCAGCCTTATATTTAACCGCTATTATCGTTGCATGTGGAATTTTTATGCTGACTTATGCCAAACTTAACTTTAAAGAAGCAAAGCTATGTATGCAGTAGCTTAAAACTTTATGTTGAGTTAGAAAGAAAAAGGCCGATACGTTATGCATCGGCCTTTAAATTTATATGAGTTATCACGTATTAACGGTTAATACCGCGATGTAAATAAGCCTGGGACTTAGTCAGGATTACTCTCATCCTGTAACTCAATATTTAACTCTAACACGTTTAATTCACCACCTTTATTGTCAAGGTTGATAGACAAACTTTTGTCTGATACTTGAACGTATTTACGTAGTACGTTAAGAATATCTTCCGTTAGCTGCGGTAAATAATCGGGCTGTTTATTTCTATTATTACGCTCATGCGCAACAATAATTTGTAAACGCTCTTTGGCTTTTGAAGCCGTTGTTACTTGCTTTTCTTTTTTACGTAAAAAATAATCAAGTAATGCCATGTTAACCTCCAAATAAACGACTAAGAATGCCTTTTTTCTCGGCAACTAAAAATCTAAATTCAACCGTTTCACCTAACAGACGATCAATCACGTCTTGGTAAGCTTTACCTGCGTCACTTTCAGTATCTAAAATCACTGGCTCACCTGCATTCGATGCTTTAAGCACCGCTTGAGATTCTGGAATAACGCCTAACAAAGGTATAGCTAAAATATCTTCAACATCTTCAACGCTGAGCATTTCGCCCTCTTCTACCCGCTTAGGAGAATAACGTGTTAATAACAGATGTTCTTTGATGGGATCTAAGCCAAGTTCAGCTCGGCGAGAACGACTTGCTAACATACCTAGAATTCGATCAGAATCCCGTACCGATGATACTTCTGGATTTGTGGTAACTATGGCTTCATCTGCATAGTAAAGTGCCATCATTGCGCCCGCCTCTATACCTGCGGGTGAGTCACATATAATATAATCAAATCTTTCGCCAAGATCGTCGAGCACTTTACCGACATTCTCTTTATTTAACGCATCTTTATCACGCGTTTGTGAAGCGGGTAATATTGATAAGCTACTGACGCGTTTGTCTTTAATTAATGCCTGATTTAAAGTCGCTTCACCATTAATTACATTAACAAAATCATAAACCACGCGACGCTCACAACCCATAATAAGATCAAGGTTACGTAAACCAATATCAAAATCAATTAAGACAACTTTATGGCCTTTTAATGCCAAGCCGATACCAATAGCGGCGCTTGATGTCGTTTTACCAACGCCACCTTTCCCTGATGTTACTACTATTATTCGTGCCATAGACCGAATATCCCCTATAAAATTAAGCTAAATAAACTAAATGAGTTTTGACGACACCAATTCAGTGTCGGATAAATGTATATAGGCAGGTGAGCTCCAATGCTGTTCCATTGACTCGCTCAGCCAATAATTACCATTGATAGAAACCAACTCTGCTTCAAGATTTTGACAATAAATTTGTGCTTGATGATGACCTTTAGCACCAGCAATTGCTCGGCCACGTAACGAGCCATAAACATGAATATTGCCATCGGCAATAACTTCAGCCCCTGCTGATACAGAACCAATAACCACTAAGTTCTGACCTTTAGCATAAATTTGCTGACCTGAACGAATTTGCCCACGGTGAATTTTGTCCGTGTACAACTCAAGCTTAGGTACAAATTCAGCTTGTTTATTCTTTGGTTCTGCCAAGGGTTTAGCTGCCACTGGTTTTGTTGATGTATCAACTTTCGCCGTATTATTGGCTGGGCTATTTGCTGAGTTAACAAACGAAAAACCCAATTCACGAATAAGTTTTTTCTGTTCTTTAGCTACAGATCCGGTAAAACCTACAAAAGTAAATTTGAATTCTTCAACCAATAATTTTACGGATTGATAATCAATAGAGCTGTCTACACGTTCAATATCAACAACAATAGGAACCAAATAAAAAAAATCAGGTGCTTGGGCAACTTTCTTTATCAAGTCTTCACGAAGATCAGCTAATGTTGTTGTTTTCAAATGCAAAACAGATAAGGTAAAACTTGACCCTTTAAATTCAATACTGGCATCAGCCATAAAGAAGGTTTTCCTAAAATAAGGTTATTCTATGGTGCTAACCATTAACGCTGCACTTTTATCGATTTATTAACCGTGAAAAGTAGCAGTAATTAGCACTTTATAGCGTTTTCCAATGTGGCAAGTAATGCATTGTGCCCTTGCTGATAGCGCTCAATTTTATTATCAGCCATTAATAATGAATAACTTAAATTAAGTGATGCGACCAATAAAGCACTTTCGCTGCTCTTAGAGCCAGGCTGCTGCTTAATGTCATTACACATAGCAGCAAGTCTATTTGCTGCTTGCTTTAAATTCTCTGCTTGTTCAGCTGAGCAAGCAAACTGATGTTGCTTACCCATAATGTTAATGCTGATCCCTTTAGAGTCTTCAACCGACATTAACTAACCTCTTCAACACTTTGTAATTTATCTAATAAACTCGTTAATGCCGTATTAGTTTGCTTTTGTTTTTCTTCATTTTCGAGTGCTTCTAGTTGAAAAGTTTCATTTTCATCTAGTAGGCCTGCTTTTTGTTGCTCGAGTTCTGCAACTAGCGTTTGTAGTTTGTTGTTTTTATCAATTATTTTTTCGATCAGTTGTTCGAGTTGAGGGAGAGTATTTTCTAACATAAGGCGCTCTTGTTAACTGGACTGGATTAAGGGCGGCAAATTTAATCTAAAGTGAGGCACAATGC
>Ga0209396_1000330_pt1 | contig 58974 bp, 60 predicted proteins | sample GOMGulsemesocosm_6_FD_184638 | JGI IMG/M metagenome (GOLD analysis project Ga0209396, IMG submission 184638) | Methane-oxidizing microbial communities from mesocosms in the Gulf of Mexico - GOM8C Gulf of Mexico (SPAdes) (version 2) | ecosystem: Environmental > Aquatic > Marine > Cold seeps... | reverse complement strand
CATAAAACATAATTTGTGAAGGTTTTGTGATAACTTCGTGACGCTTATGCGATTTTTTCTTTGCATACTGGAATTGTCTAATTCAGTTAACAAGGAAAAAACAATGAAAATATTACCTTTACTTACGGCCATTGCTCTCACGAGCAGCAGTATGGCAATCAATGCACAACAAGTTGAAGTTTCTGTTACTAACCTTACGCAAGGTATTTACTACACACCCTTTTTAGTATCCGCTCACTCTGCAGATATGTCGTTATATACCTTAGGCGAAGCGGCTTCTCCTGAATTACAAATGATGGCAGAAGGTGGTGATATTTCTGGTTTATCAGCGATGTTATCTAATGGTAATGCCGATATTATGGAAAATCCTGCAGGTGGTTTGTTAGCGCCATCAATGACAACTACGACAATGTTAGATACCGCCGAAGGTAACGACCGTTTGTCAATTGTTGCCATGTTATTACCGACAAATGATGGTTTTGTTGGATTAAACAGTTGGAAAATTCCTAGCGAAGCCGGAACGTATACTTTTAAGGTTAACGCTTATGATGCTGGTACAGAAGCTAATGATGAAATGATAACTGGCGGTGGTGCTCCTGGTGCAGCAGGTATTCCGGTAGCTCCTGGTGGTGACGGTGGAAGTGGCGGAACAGGTGTTACGATGGAAGAGGGAAATATGACCGTACATGTTCACCGTGGAAACTTGGGTGATGATAATATGACTAGTGGTAAGAGCGACCTTAACAACACCGTTCATCGTTGGTTAAACCCTGTCGCAAGTATCACAGTTAAAGTGATGTAGGAGACTATAATGACTTTTATTCTAAAAATGAGAAATATCCTTACGTTGTTAGTATTGAGTAGCTCAATCATAATCACTGGCTGTGGTGGCAGTGACTCTAAAAGCTCAACGCCTGTTGTAGTACCCCCTCCTGTGCTAACACCGATAACCTATCAATATGAAGTTACAGTCAAAAACCTAACTAATGCACAACCCATGTCGCCAATCGCCGTTGTTTTACATGATGAAGGGCAACTTTGGCAATTAGGAGAACCAGCAAGCAGCGCTTTTGAGATGCTAGCTGAAAGTGGCGACAATAGCGCGGTATTGGCAGAAAGTATGGTGCTTGCTGGCCAAAGTGGTGCAGGTGTACTTTTATCGGGAATGCAAGAAACCATTACCGTGAGTATTGAAGATATAATGCCACAAATGTTATCAGTGGCAACGATGTTGGTTAATACAAATGACGCCTTTAGTGGAATTAATGCTATGGTAATAAAAGACTTAGGCGTTGGCGAAAGTATTTCAATGCAAACAAGTTCTTATGATGCGGGAACAGAAATGAATAGTGAATTAATGACAACTATTCCGGGACCGGCTGGTGGTGGAGAAGGTTTCAATGAAATACGTGATGACGTTAATTTTGTTGCCATGCATCCAGGTGTTGTCAGTCAAGATGATGGCTTAATGCAGTCAGTATTAACACAAGCACATCGCTTTGATAATCCAACATTGATGATAATGATTACTCGTACAGAATAATCAAAGGTCATAATAGGTTGGTAATAGCACGGCGGCGATGTGCCAACCTACGATGAAAAAATGGGGAAACTATGACGGATACGGTTTTGGTAGTAGAAGACGAACAAGATATTGCTGATTTAATAGCCGTGCATATTAGAGAGCTTTCTCTAGAGGTTGAGCATAGTTTAACGGGTGAAAAGGCGTTAGAGCTTGCGCTGAGTCGCAACTATGCCTTGATCGTTTTAGATGTGATGTTACCGGGAATTTCTGGCTTGGATGTTTGTCGACAAATACGAGAGAAAAAGCCAGAACAAGCTATTTTGATGTTAACGTCGCGAACCTCTGAAACGGACAGAGTTGTAGGTCTTGAGCTTGGCGCTGATGATTACATGACAAAACCCTTTAGTGTCAGGGAACTACAAGCTAGGGTACGTAGCCAGCTGCGTCGGGTACATTTATTTTCAAATATGCAGCAAAAAAGCGAACCTTCACAAATTTTGACAATTGGTAAATTACAAATTGATAACGTACAGCATCGTGTATTAATGTCAGGAGAAGTACTTGAACTCACTTCGACTGAATTTGATTTACTACTTTTTTTAGCGTCGCACCCTGAGCAAGTATTTTCAAGAGAGCAATTATTAAGTTCGGTATGGGGCTATCACCACAGTGGATACGAACATACAGTTAATTCTCATATTAATCGTTTACGAAACAAGTTAGAACAAAACCCGACAAAACCAGAGATAGTACAAACGGTTTGGGGAGTAGGGTACAAATTTAATCGTCTAGGAGTTAGCTAATGAAACTATCTTTATATCAGCGACTTTCATTAACGTTATTATTAGTCTTTATTGCCATTTCAACTGTTTTCTATTTTTGGTCACAACAACTAGAGCAAGAAACACGTTTTGAGTCAGAGCAAAATTTACACTTATCATTGGCAGCTAACTTAGCGCGTGATAACCCGTTATTACAACGTGGAATTTATGATCACGATGCGCTAAAAAATTTATTCCATACCTTAATGATATTAGGTCCTGCATTTGAGTTTTATTTCGTTGACCCTAAAGGGAATATTTTGACCCACTCTGCCGACGAGTCTTTAATGAAAAGAAATAAAATAAATTTGGTACCTTTAATCCATCTGACTCAGAACCAAGCATCCTTGCCAATTTATGGTGATGACCCTCGTCATTTAACGCGTAAGAAGATATTTTCAGCAGCGCCAGTATTTAACGAAAGTACATTGCAAGGATACTTATATGTGATAGTAGCAGGTGAGAAATATGACAGCGCGTATAAAAATATTCAAACGAGTAAACAAACCGAGTTTTCTTTAATGCTCGCTATTTCCGCATTATTATTTTTATTTGTGGTGATGATGGGCTTGTTTCGTTATTTCACTAGTCCATTACGCCATTTAATCAAAGATATGCAGGCTATTAAAAAAGTGGGTTTTGATCAGTCAAAAGTAAATTTAAATAAATGGAAAATCGATAGTCAAAATGAAGTGCATCAATTGGGTAGTGTTTTTCAACAAATGGTGGAACAAATTAACCTTCAATTTGAACAGTTGAAGCAAACCGATGTACATCGTCGTGAATTACTTGCTGATATTTCTCATGATTTACGAACGCCACTTGCTTCCTTACAAGGTTATGTCGAAACTATTTCATTAAAAGGAGATGATTTAACAAGTATCGAAAGACAAAGTTATGTGGATACGGCTTTAAAAAATGCGCGTCAATTAAAAAGTTTAATAGATCAAATATTTGAGTTAGCCCACTTAGATGGCGGTCAAGTTTCTCTTAATTTAGAAACCTTTAATTTAGGTGAGTTGCTCTATGATGTAGTCGCTAAGTTTAGTCTAATAGCACAACAAAAAGACATAAAAATATCAATTACACCGGCTTATTGTGATGTTCAAGCTTATAGTGATATTGGTAAGTTAGAGCGGGTATTGAGTAATTTACTCGAAAATGCATTACGCCATACCGCTGTTCAAGGTGAAATTATTTTGCAGGTTGATGAAGTCAATGATAGTCAATGCCAAATATTGGTAAAAGATAACGGTACAGGTATTAAATCTGAAGAGATTGCTTATATATTTGATGCCCGTTATCGAGCAAGTAATGCCACACAAAAAGACGGTAAACATAATGGTTTAGGCCTAGCTATTACTAAAAAACTATTAGAATTATTACAAAGTGATATCCGTGTAAAAAGTGCTTTAGGTGAAGGCACCTCCTTTAGTTTTAATTTACGTAAAGCCAGTGTGAGTTAATTTGGTCGATAATGATTAAATTTCTCGATAAAATGCTTCCGCTTGTTTAAAATCACTTAATATTTTAGGCAATGTGGAAGCACCATGATATCAAAATACCAATCTTCTAAATTCTCATTAGTTACTGCAATGTGTTGTGTAGTGATCGGTTTAACTGCCTGTTCAACGTCATCAACAGGTCGCCATCAAGTGATGCTTTTTTCTAAGACTGAGCTAAATAAAATGGGTTCATCGTCGTTTGATGAAATGAAGAAAAATGAAAAAATTAGCAGTAATAAAACGATTAATCAATTTGTGCAATGTGTTGCAGATGCCGTTACTAAAAATGTGCCAAAGTCTGTTCATGATGGTGCGTGGGAAGTTGTTGTTTTTGATTCGCCTCAAGTAAATGCTTTTGCATTACCCGGCGGAAAAATAGGAGTTTATACGGGAATATTAAAGGTTACGGAAGATCAACACCAACTTGCCGCGATTATTGGTCATGAAGTTGGGCATGTCATTGAACATCACTCTAATGAACGTATGTCTTCGAACCAATTAAGCCAAGCAGGGTTAACACTTGCTGGCTCGCTAATGGCAAGCAATGAAATTGAAAATCAAAAAATATGGATGACAGGTCTTGGGTTAGGCTTACAATACGGTGTATTAATGCCTTATGGCCGTAGTCATGAAAGTGAAGCTGATATTGTTGGCCAAGACTTAATGGCGAAATCAGGTTTTAAACCCGACGCAAGTATCAAATTATGGCAAAACATGGCAATGCTGAGTAAAGAGTCACCACCAGAATTTATGTCAACCCATCCTTCCAATCAAACACGCATTAAACAATTAACTGCGCATTTACCGCAATCGAGCATTTTTTATAAAGCGAGCAATACTCCAAAGTGTAAAAAGCCGAAAATGTAGATAACGTTTCTTTTCTTAAATAAAAAAATCCTACTAGGGTCTGTTGACCTTTCGAGTTCAAATTTTGTTCAATTAAGCGTATTCTGATCGCGGCGCTTGTTATGCTTCTTAGTATTCTAAGTCAATAACGAGCAACAAAGAGCAGAGGTCGCTTAGTTGAACCCGAAGGGCAACGGTTTCTTTGGCACTTCTACCGCGTTGTCACATGTTTAAGTAGAAGAACTACATGAGACATACTCCGCCTTGTATAAATGCCAAATAAATCGTTGCAAAAAGGAACTCCAAAGGTCAACAGACCCTTATTGTAGGATTTTATTTGGGCTAACATCATTAATCCCTAAGGGGGCAATTTCTAGTGACTCGCCAAAAAGCAATACTTGCTACCACAAAGAGGATCATTGGATAATAAGCGCTGGAAACTACTTCTATAGGGGATATCTTTAGTGTCGCACCTAATAACAAGGCTTGTGCGCCATAGGGAAGCAATCCTTGGTTAATACAAGCAAATATATCAAGTAAGCTTGCCGAATGAGCAGGACTCAAGTCGCCATCTTGTGCTAAGTTTTTAGCGGTATCTCCGGTGATAATTATCGATACAGTATTATTTGCAGTAAAAAAATTACTGGTAAAAGCTAAACTTGCGATACCAATGCCAGCAGCTCGTTTATTATTATTAGGGCTGATTTTGCGAGCCATATATTCAACAGCATAAGTTAATGCTGCTAATCCACCTTGTCTACGTACTAACTCACTTAAGCCGCCAATAAATACAGCAAGAATAAAGATATCCTGCATACTAGCAAAACCTTTATTGATATCAGCAACCCAATCTAATAATTGATAGCCATTAGTTATCATGCCAAAAATTGCGGCTAATAGAATTCCAATAATGAGTACAACAAAAACATTCACACCAATAAGAGCTAAAGTCAAAATAGCAATATAAGGTAGTAAACCTATAAACTGAAAGTCGGTAATTTTTTCATGGGGGATAGTTACTCCCATTGAAGAAAATATGATGATACAAAGCAGTGCGGCAGGAATGGCAAATTTAAAGTTAACTTTAAATTTATCTTTCATATGTGCACCTTGACTACGAGTTGATGCAATCGTGGTATCAGATATGATTGATAAGTTATCACCAAAAATAGCCCCAGAGATAATAACCCCTGCAACTAGGCCTGCATCCAAATTGGCTGATTCTATAAAACCTAAAGCGATGGGCGCGATAGCCGCAATAGTACCCATTGATGTGCCCATGGCTGTTGCTAAAAATGCAGAAACTAAAAATAAACCGGGTAATAATAAGTAATCGGGGAAAAAGGCTAAGCCAAGTTGCACACTAGCATCTACACTACCTGTGGCTTTAGCAACAGCAGCAAAAGCCCCAGCTAATAGATAAATAATGCACATGGTCATGATATTTGGATGACCCGCACCTTGAATGAATTGTTCTATTTGTTTGTTTATAGAATCTTTACCAATCCAAATAGCCACCAATATTGCTGGGATTATTGCGATACTTGCTGGCAATTGATAAAAAGCAAAATCAACACCTTGAAGTGTCAAAATGATACCAACCCCCATAAAAAGGCCTAAAAATACAGCAAAAGGTAAAAGGCTGAATAATCGTTTTTCGGGTTGAGTATTAGTTGCAGAAGTTTGTTGTTGATTATTATTTGAACCCATACAGAAACTCTTGAAATTGTTATTATTTAAAATAGCTATCATACACACCCAATAGGTCAATGAAAGTAAAAGTCATTCCTTATTTTAAAATTATTGCAGAGCGAAAAATGACGTAATTGATTGCTACCATGGTTATTATTCCTCTTTAAACGAATTTATTTATTTATATTATAGAAAAGAGCGCGATTGACTCTATAGAGAATGTATTATTTGTGCTATTGTATCGCGCGAAAATTTTATTAATGCCAATTAAAAATACTGATTATAGCGTAGTGAAAAATTACTTATAATTTTATTTAAGGCGAAGTCCTATTAAGAGTCTAAATAATGTCTGACAATAAATTTGAATCAATTGAACAACGTGTAAGTTATGGTGTAGGTCGTCAATTAGGCGATCAATTACGTAATAACCCTTTTAAAGATTTTGATATTTCTGCCGTTCAAGCGGGCTTAGCTGATGCAATTACTAACGAAGCTAGCCAAGTATCAGATGACGCATTAAATGAAGCATTCTCTGTAGTTTCTAAAAAAATGCAAGAGTTGGAGCAAGCTGCAGCTAAAGAAAAATCAGCTGAAGGCGAAGCCTATTTAGCTGAAAATGCTAAACGTGCTGAAGTTACTGTTTTAGAGTCTGGTTTACAGTATGAAGTATTGGCTACAGGTGAAGGCGAAAAGCCGACTGCAGCAAGTACCGTTCGTACTCATTACCATGGTTCTTTTATAAACGGTGACGTTTTTGATAGTTCAGTAGATCGCGGTCAACCAGCAGAGTTTCCAGTAGGTGGCGTTATCGCTGGCTGGACTGAAGCTTTACAGTTAATGACTGAAGGTTCAAAGTGGCGTTTATATGTACCTTATAATTTAGCTTATGGTGAACAGGGCTCTCAAGGTGCTATTCCTCCATATGCAACCTTGATATTCGACGTTGAGCTATTAGCCGTTGTTAGCTAATTAGTTATTTTTAAAGCCCTCCGTTGAGGGCTTTTTTATGCTTAGGGATAAGTGGCCTGTTAAGGTTACATGGATGTAAGATAATGGCGATGATTGATTTTTATCCTTACAAAAGTTCAGTGATAATGAGTTTTAAAAGTTACGACATCAACTACCAATTAAAGAAAATTATTTAACAATGATGAATCAACAATTAGTGAGCTTATTTCAAGAGTATCTATCTGCGTTTAAAGAGTACGACTTAGCAGCATTAAAACAATGCTACTCCTTACCTTGTTCGTTACATACACCTGATAAAATTGCTTACTTAGTTAATGAATTTGATTTTGAGCAAGAATTTATTGATATTTTTACCGTTTTACAACATGCAAAAACGCAAAATATTATCATAACTAAAGCTAGCTATAATGAATCTATTAATGGCTCAGTTGATGTTTGTATTGATTGGGCATTCAGTAATGATGAAGATGAAATATTTGCTGATTTTTGCGCGTTTTATCATGTGATCATTTTTGAAAACAAATTAAAAATTATGAATGTAGTATCACATGATTTATCCAATAGTGTCGAACTGCCATCCAATTTATCGATAGTCCATTAAAGTAAAATAAGTCGAGAACAATATGAAAGTTAAAGTAGCCATTTTAGGTTGTAGTGGTCGAATGGGCCGAAATTTGATTCAAGCTGCGGTTGAACATGAATCAATTGAATTAATCGGTGGAAGTGTTCGTGATTCCTCTTCTTTTGTAGGTTTTGATTTAGGTGAGTTAGCAGGTATTGGTGCTATTGGTAAAAAAACCTGTACAAACTTAAATGACTTAATGAGTGCCGACGTATTTATTGATTTTACTGCAATTGAAACGACCTTAGTAAATCTTAAATGGTGCCAACAATATAATAAAGCGCTTGTGATTGGCACAACAGGATTTGATGATGAGCAAGTTAAAATAATTGAAAATGCTGGGGAGAGTATTCCTGTGATTTTGGCTCCTAATACCAGTGTTGGCGTAAATTTAATGTTTAAGCTCTTAGAAATTACCTCAAAGGCGATTGGCGACTATACTGATATAGAAATTTTTGAAGCGCATCATCGATTCAAAAAAGATGCTCCTTCTGGAACGGCTGTAAAAATGGGCCAAGTTATTGCTGATACATTAGGCCGAGATTTAAATAAAGTTGCAGTTTATGGTCGAGAAGGTATTACCGGTGAACGTGATAAGGAGACCATAGGTTTTGCCACTGTTCGCGCCGGAGATATTGTTGGTGAGCATACCGCTTTTTTTGCGGATATTGGTGAAAGGTTAGAAATCACCCATCGAGCAAGTTCAAGAATGACCTTTGCGCTTGGTGCGATGAGAGCCGCATTCTGGCTATGTGAAGCGGATGATGGCTTTTATGATATGCAAGATGTATTAGGGTTGAAATAACCTTTTTTGTTTGTAAAAGCACTACTTTTACTTGTTTAAGACTAAAATCTAATTAAACAGCTAGTTTTTACATTTTTAACTAGACGAAATGTCGAAGCAAGCGTAAAATAAGTGGATTTTGTCAAAAATTTGTATAATCACCCTTTTGTCAGGTGTATGTGCTTATTGTTTGGCATTATTTGTGGGTATTTCTTTAGGGAATAGATCACGTGTATTTGTACTTAATGATGCTTTAGTTGTTCATCGTTAAGTTTCTTTCTTCTTTACGGAGGTTAAATTGACTAAATCTGCTATTTTAGTGCTTGAAGACGGCACTGTATTTAAAGGCACCGCTATTGGTGCAGACGGGGCGGCTGTTGGTGAAGTAGTATTTAATACTTCAATGACGGGTTACCAAGAAATTCTCACCGACCCTTCATATGCAGAGCAAATTATTACGCTAACTTACCCCCATATTGGTAACACGGGTACCAATAGTGAAGATGAAGAATCTAACACCATTTGGGCCAAAGGTTTAGTGATTCGTGATTTGCCTTTATTAGCTAGTAATTTTCGTAATGAACAGAATTTGAGCGACTACTTAAAAGCGAATAATATATTAGGTATTGCTGATATTGATACCCGTAAATTAACGCGTATCTTACGTGAAAAAGGTGCACAAAACGGTTGTGTTATGACCGTAGATATCTTTGACGAAAGTACAGAGAACAAAGCATTGCAGCAAGCTAAAGCATTTCCAGGCCTTAAAGGAATGGATTTAGCCAAAGTTGTTTCCACAAAAGAACAATACCAATGGACAGAAGGAAGTTGGGAGCTAGGTAAAGGACATATAACACCTAGTAACTCACAGTTTCACGTAGTTGCTTACGATTTTGGTGCTAAACGTAATATTTTACGTATGTTAGTTGACCGTGGTTGTAAAGTGACAGTAGTACCAGCACAAACTTCAGCTGCTGATGTTTTGGCAATGAACCCTGATGGGATTTTCTTATCAAATGGGCCTGGCGATCCAGAACCATGTGATTACGCGATTTCAGCAATTAAAGAGTTCTTGACAACAGATATCCCCGTATTTGGTATTTGTTTAGGTCACCAATTATTAGGTTTGGCCAGTGGCGCACAGACATTGAAAATGAAATTTGGTCATCACGGTGGTAATCATCCGGTTAAAGACTTTGACCGGAATGTGGTTATGATCACTGCACAGAATCATGGTTTTGCTATTGATGACAGTAATATGCCTGAAAACTTGAAAGTAACGCATGTGTCATTATTTGATGGTTCAATTCAAGGTATTCATTTAACGGATAAACCAGCATTTAGTTTCCAAGGTCATCCTGAAGCCAGCCCTGGTCCTGCAGATGCGGCACCATTGTTTGATCACTTTATCGACCTAATGACCGAGTCAAAGACGTCGGCTAAATAATTCACCTAGACAAGAGAGAAAAGAAATGGCAAAACGCAACGATTTAAAAAGTATCTTGATCTTAGGTGCAGGCCCAATTGTTATTGGTCAAGCATGTGAATTTGATTACTCTGGCGCACAAGCTTGCAAAGCCCTTCGTGAAGAAGGCTATCGAGTTATTTTGGTTAACTCTAACCCTGCGACAATTATGACTGACCCTGAAATGGCTGATGCGACATATATCGAACCTATTCATTGGGAAGTAGTGCGTAAAATCATTGAAAAAGAACGTCCTTGTGCCGTATTGCCTACCATGGGTGGGCAAACCGCATTAAATTGTGCTCTGGAATTAGAAGCAAAAGGCGTATTAAAAGAATTTAATGTTGAAATGATCGGTGCTACGGCTGATGCGATTGATAAAGCCGAAGACAGATCTCGTTTCGATAAAGCGATGAAAGCGATTGGTTTAGACACCCCTCGTGCCGAAATTGTTCATACTATTGAAGAAGCACACGCAGCGAGTAAAAATTTAGGTTTTCCTTGTATTATTCGCCCTTCATTTACTATGGGCGGTAGCGGTGGTGGTATTGCCTATAACCGTGAGGAATTTGATGAAATTTGTACTCGTGGTTTAGATCTTTCACCAACGTCGGAATTATTGATTGATGAATCTTTAATTGGTTGGAAAGAGTATGAGATGGAAGTCGTTCGCGACAAAAATGATAATTGTATAATTATTTGTTCGATTGAGAACTTTGATCCCATGGGGATTCATACGGGCGATTCAATTACAGTCGCTCCAGCGCAAACACTCACCGATAAAGAATACCAAATCATGCGTAACGCATCGATAGCAGTATTACGTGAGATTGGTGTTGAAACCGGCGGTTCAAACGTACAATTTGGTATCTGTCCTGATACGGGGCGTATGGTGATTATTGAGATGAACCCACGTGTTTCTCGCTCATCAGCATTGGCATCTAAAGCAACGGGTTTCCCGATTGCCAAAATTGCTGCAAAACTTGCCGTAGGTTATACCTTAGATGAGTTAACTAATGATATTACAGGTGGCGCAACACCAGCATCTTTTGAACCGACTATTGATTATGTTGTTACTAAGATTCCACGCTTTAACTTTGAAAAATTTGCCGGCTGTGAAGACCGTTTAACTACACAAATGAAATCTGTTGGTGAAGTTATGTCTATTGGTCGTAACCAACAAGAGTCTCTGCAAAAAGCACTACGTGGACTAGAAGTTGGCGTCAATGGTTTTGACTCTATGGTTGATGTGACCCAGCCAGGTGCCAAAACTAAAATAATGCACGAGCTACAAGAAGCAGGTTCTGATCGAATTTGGTATATTGGTGATGCATTTCGTTTAGGGCTTACAGTCGATGATATTTTCCGTTTAACCAACATTGACCGTTGGTTTCTAGTTCAAATTGAAGATATTATTTTAGAAGAAACAAAAGTTACTGAAGGTGGTTTAAAAATACTAACGCCTGAATATTTACGTAAATTAAAGCGTAAAGGTTTTGCAGATTCTCGTTTAGCGTCATTAATTGGTGTTGCTGAAGCTGAAGTCCGCAAAAAACGTCATAATGCGGAAATATTTCCTGTTTATAAACGTGTTGATACCTGCGCCGCAGAATTTAGTTCCGACACTGCTTATATGTACTCTACTTATGATGAAGAGTGTGAAGCTAACCCGACAGATAATGAAAAAATCATGATTCTTGGTGGTGGGCCTAACCGCATTGGTCAGGGGATTGAATTTGATTATTGTTGTGTACACGCCGCGTTAGCGTTACGTGAAGACGGATATGAAACTATCATGGTTAACTGTAACCCTGAAACGGTTTCAACAGATTATGATACGTCAGACAGACTATACTTTGAATCGATTACCTTTGAAGATGTACTTGAAATCGTTCGTATCGAAAAACCCAAAGGCGTAATTGTTCAATACGGTGGCCAGACACCACTTAAATTAGCACGTGCATTAGAAGCGGCTGGTGTACCTATTATAGGTACTTCACCAGATGCCATTGACCGTGCAGAAGACAGAGAACGTTTTCAACAAGCAGTAGACCGTTTAGGTTTATTGCAACCTGAAAATGCGACGGTAACCTCACTTGAAGAGGCGATGGCTAAAGCAGAAGCCATTGGCTTTCCTCTTGTTGTTCGTCCGTCTTATGTACTCGGTGGTCGTGCAATGGAAATTGTTTACGATTTAGACGATTTACGTCGTTATATGACAGAAGCAGTAAGTGTATCTAATGACTCACCTGTATTGCTTGACCATTTCCTTGATGACGCTATTGAAGTTGACATTGACGTGGTATGTGATGGCACCGATGTCGTTGTTGGCGGTATTATGCAACATATTGAACAAGCAGGGGTTCATTCAGGTGATTCAGCATGCTCATTACCTGCATATAGCTTAAGCCAAGAAGTGCAAGATGTAATGCGTAAGCAAGTGACTGATTTGGCGTTTGAGCTAGATGTTATTGGTTTAATGAATACGCAAATGGCAGTTAAAGATAATGAAGTTTATCTTATTGAAGTTAACCCTAGAGCTGCACGTACCATTCCATTTGTTTCTAAAGCAACCGCAGTCCCTTTAGCTAAAGTAGGTGCTCGTGTTATGGCGGGTAAATCATTAAAAGAGCAGGGTATTACACAAGAAGTTATTCCACCGTACTTCTCTGTGAAAGAAGTGGTTATCCCATTTAATAAATTTCATGGTAGTGATCCATTAGTTGGACCCGAAATGCGTTCAACTGGCGAGGTTATGGGCGTTGGTAAAACATTTGAAGAAGCTTATGCTAAAGCAAATTTAGGTGCCGGGGTTTCTGTACCTAAATCTGGTCGAGCATTAATTTCTGTAAGAAATAGTGATAAAGAGCGTGTACTTGATCTTGCTAAGCAAATGGTGGCATTAGGTTATGAACTTGATGCAACTCATGGTACTGCCGTTATTTTAGGTGAAGCAAATGTTCCATGTCGTTTGGTAAATAAAGTGCATGAAGGTCGACCACATATTCTTGATAGAATTAAGAATGAAGAATATAGCTATATCATAAATACTACTGAAGGTCGTAAAGCGATTGAAGATTCTAAGGTATTGCGTGGCGGAGCACTTCGTTATAAAGTTGCATATACTACGACACTTAATGCAGCATTTGCCGCTTGTCAGGCGCATGCTGCAGACGACAGAAATACCGTGACGTCTATTCAAGAACTTCATAAGCAGTGTAGTTAGTATCGAAGGTGTAAAGCATTCACTGATGTGAATGCTTTATGCAAATTATTATATAAAGAGGTTATGCTTTTGAGTGAACCGCCTTTATCGTTAGAAAAAGAAGATTAAAATGATAAAATATCCAATGACACTTCTTGGTGCTGAGCAATTAAAAGAAGAACTGAGAGTTTTAAAATCAGAAAAGCGTCCTCGTATAGTTAAAGATATTGCCGATGCACGTGAGCATGGCGATTTGAAAGAAAATGCCGAATACCATGCCGCTAAAGAAGAGCAAGGTTTTTGTGAAGGCCGTATTCAAGATATTGAAGGTAGACTTTGTAACGCACAAGTTATTGATGTAACTAAGATACCCAATCACGGCAAAGTGATTTTTGGTGTTACAGTAAAATTATTAAATATTGATACTGAAGAAGAAGTTACCTATAAAATTGTTGGTGATGATGAAGCTGACTTTAAAACAGGACGTATTTCGTTAAACTCTCCAATAGCTCGTGGTTTAATTGGTAAAGAGGTTGACTCTGAAATAGAGATTCAGATCCCTGGTGGTATTGTTGAGTATGAAATTATTTCGGTAGAGCATATTTAATTAGCTACTACGCGACTATCCCCTTTGAATCTATATGCAGGTATCAGTGTTTGTATGTTTAAATAGAGGGGAGATACTAAAAAAGGTGCGAAAGCACCTTTTTTATTGTTACGAACTTATGTTTAAGCAATTTACTTTTTATCACTTTATTAATTCTAGAGAAATCAATTAAGTTATAATTTATATTGCAATAAGCCTTAGTTACAATTTATTCACTAACTAAACTTAATTTATTGATAGTTATTTCTTTACCATTTATAAGTTTTACGTTCTGTGCAACTAATAATGTTTCAGCTGATGATTTAATGGCAACAGCTTTTACTTGCATTGATTTTACTGATTGAGCTAAATCAAGTTGCAAGAGGTTAGAAAATTCAACTTTGTTAATCGGTTCAACTTCAATAACTTCTACTGCTTGTATTGATGCTGAAGCGGTAATTGTAAAGAGAATTGTGGCTAATGCTTTTGCTAATTTTGCGTTTACTAATTTCATAATGGTACCTTAATAAAAATATTATATCCTTATAGATTTTTTAGGACCTTTTCTCTTATTAATGAATGTGGGTTGGGGTCACATCCAATTTCTTACCCATCAAATTATGGGGTTGAGATGAAGTCCTTCATCTACGGCGCAAATAATACGATAAAGATAAAAAGAGTAACACTGACTATTTTTAATCTTATCCATTAGAAAAACTAATGATTAGCTGTTATGCTATGTCTACAGGTTTTTTGTAATAAAATCATCAATGGAATTATTTTACATGTCGAAAGAAGATTTATTTTATGGCTGGTAGGTTGCCGCCTTTAAACGCTTTGAGGGCATTTGAAGCGTCAGCGAGACAATTGAGCTTTACTAAAGCTGCAGAAGAACTTTTTGTAACTCAAGCGGCGATTAGTCACCAAATTAAGTCACTCGAAGAGTTTCTTGGTATTAAATTATTTATGCGAAAAAACCGTTCTTTATTGTTATCAGAAGAAGGGCAGTCATATTATTTAGACATAAAAGATATTTTTAATTTGTTGCACGATGCCACAGAGAAGTTATTAGCAAGAGGAGCCAAAGGGGCTATTACTGTTAGTTTACAGCCAAGTTTTGCTATTCAGTGGTTGGTTCCAAGGCTAAATGCCTTTAATCAATTACACCCTGATATTGATGTTCGTATTAAAGCCGTTGATCAGCCGGATAACTCGTTGACAGAAGATGTTGATGTCGCTATTTATTATGGACGTGGTCGTTGGCTTAACTTACATGCAGATAGGTTGCAGCAGGGGTATTTAGTTCCTGTTTGTTCGCCACTACTTTTATCTGGTAGTAAAAAATTGGATGTATTAAGCGACTTAACCAACCATACATTATTACATGATACCTCACGTCGAGATTGGAAACGCTGGTTTAAGGAAATTGGTGTTAAAGGTACCAATGTTAATCACGGTCCTATTTTTAGCCATTCTGCGATGGTAGTGCAAGCAGCTGTTCATGGACAAGGTATTGCTTTATCGCATAGTGTACTGGCAAAACCTGATCTTGATGCCGGACGATTGGTTAAACCGTTTGAACAAGTATTAATAAGTAAAAATTCCTATTATATTGTCTGTCGTGATAATCAGACAGACATTGGCAAAATATCTGCCTTTCGCGATTGGGTGATCGATACCGTTATTAGTGAAGAAGCAGAAGAAGGTCTTTCATGACAAGTCAGTTAGAATGTTATGTTAAATCACCTAAAGCTTTACTTCTGTTTGCTCATGGCGCGGGAGCAAATATGCATCATGCCTATTTAACTAATTTAACTTATTTATTAAATGAAAAGAATATCAATGTATTGCGTTTTAATTTTCCTTATATGGATAAACGCGCACAAGATGGTAAAAAATACCCTCCCAATAGAATGCCGATTTTACTCGAATGTTATCAAGAGATTCTTGCGACAATTAACCAATCTTTACCATTGTTTATTGGTGGTAAATCAATGGGTGGAAGGGTTGCTGCAACGATTGCAAAGAGTGTAAAAACAGATGTAAAAGGCGTTATTTGTTTAGGTTACCCATTTCACCCGGCTAAAAAACCTGAAAAGCTTCGTTTGGAGCCTCTACAAGAAACAGAAAAACCGATACTTATTTTACAAGGAGACCGTGACTTACTTGGCTGTAAAAGTGAGATCGAAAAGTATGAAATTTCTAGTCATTGTCAATTGCAATATTTTACAGATGGTGACCATGATTTAAAACCTAGAGTTAAATCAGGCTTCACCCACCAGCAGCATATTGACCAAGCAGTAAATGCCATTTCGAGGTTTATTGATGAAAAATGTTAACTTAATAGGTGTTTTTACGATTTTTGTTGGTATCAGTGGCTGTTTTTCAGTATTATTCGGCGCTTGGTTTGCTCATGCTGGTCACGAGTTATCGGAAGAAATTCAGTTTCGATTGGTAAATGCTCATCAATATCAATTTATTCATACACTTGCGCTATTATCAGTTATTGCATTGTATCGATATCAAGCCTCTAAATGGTTATTAGCATCTGCCAGCTGTTTCTTTATGGGTGTTTTACTCTTTAGTGGTAGTTTATACCTCAAAACATTTTTTAATTTTTCAGTAATAGGGAAAATTACCCCATTAGGCGGAATGTTACTGGCTCTTGGGTGGTTACTAACTATATTTGTAAGTAACAAATTGTTTAATAAAAAATAACGAATTAATTTTTAAGAAATCATTATGACTGCTATCGTATTATATTGTCGTCCAGGCTTTGAAAAAGAGTGTGGGGCCGAAATTCAAGAAAAATCTGCATGGAATGAAGTTTATGGCTATTTGGAATTAAAAAAAAATCAAGGGATCGTTTATTTTCATTTAAACAATCCCGATGAAGGTGATGCGCTTATTAAAAACATGCCATTACGTCGTTTGATTTTTGCTCGCCAATGGTTTTTAACATTAACAGAAAAAATTGAATTACCTGATTATAACCGTGTTGAAGCTATAACGGAGGCTTTGGGTAGCGAATGGCAATATGCAGACCTACGCATGGAAACACCTGATACTAATGATGGAAAATCCTTATCCAAATTTTGTCGAAAACTTGCAGTACCTTTGAGACAAGCATTACGAAAATCAAAATCATTAACTGAAAAGGGTAATAACGATGGCGCAATTCTACATGCGTTATTCCTAAGTGGTCAGGAAGTGATTTTGGGCTATTCAATTGCAGATAATAGCTCACCTCATATTATGGGGATCCCACGCCTAAAGTTTCCTAGTAAAGCCCCTAGTCGCTCAACATTGAAACTTGATGAGGCCTTTTTATACTTTATACCTCGAGATGAGTGGGATGAGCGTTTAACTTCTGGTATGAATGCTGTTGATTTAGGCGCAGCACCTGGCGGTTGGACATATCAGTTGGTGCGTAGAGGCATGATGGTCACCGCGATAGATAATGGACCTATGGCAGAGTCTTTAATTGAAACAGGGCAAGTTAAACATAAAATGATGGATGGCTTTAAGTACACACCAATGAAGCAAAATGTCTACTGGCTTGTTTGTGACATGATTGAAAAGCCGCAACGCGTAGCAAAGTTAATGGCGGATTGGTTATTACACGGTTACTGTAAGGAAGCCATCTTTAATCTTAAATTGCCTATGAAAGGACGTTACCAACAAGTAAATAATGACTTACAAGCAATCAAAGATGCCTTTTCCGTATACAAAGTGAAATACGAATTATATGCGAAGCATCTATATTATGATCGTGAAGAGGTTACGGTACATGCACGATTATTATCACCTTTACCTGAATTTGATAAATAGAGAGTCATTTGAATATGGCCTTGTTTGTATCAATAGACGTATTTAGTTTTGGAAATAAAAATTAGCCGTGCATTTGATATATCAACATTTTTATACTCGAATACAACTATACATTATGTATAAAAAAACCGACTTAATGTCGGTTTTTTTATAATATTGAAGAGTTACCTATTATAAACGCTCAAGTAAAGCTTCTGTAAAGTCTGTAGTGCCGTGAGTACCACCTAAATCACTAGTTGTTCTATCACCTGAAGCGATAACATCAGTAATGGCTTTGCGAATATTCTCTGCTTTGTCACTCATGTCCAAATATTCAAGCATTTGAATCGCAGCTAATATAACGGAAGTTGGGTTTGCAATATTTTTACCAGCAATATCTGGAGCACTGCCATGAACGGCTTCAAATATTGCGCAATCATCACCAATATTTGCACCTGGGGCCATACCCAAACCGCCTACAAGTCCAGCACATAAGTCAGATAAAATATCACCAAATAAATTGGTTGTGACGATAACATCGAATTGTTCAGGGTTCATTACCAATTGCATGCAACAGTTATCTACTATCATTTCAGTTGATTCAATATCAGGATAACGAGCGGCAACTTCTCGAGCAACTTTTAAAAATAGACCTGATGTCGATTTTAAAATGTTTGCTTTATGTACAGCAGTCACCTTTTTGCGTCCCTCTTTGCGAGCTGTGTCATAAGCAAACGTCAATATGCGTTCAGCACCTTCTCGTGTCACTAGGCTCATAGCTTCTGCTGTTTCGCCATCATCAGATACTGTTTGCCCAAGACCTGAGTACATTCCTTGTGTATTTTCTCTAACAGTTAAAATATCGATATTTTCATAGCGAGCTTTTGTACCTTCAAAAGATAATACCGGACGAAGGTTCGCGTAAAGTTTAAACTGCTTACGTAAAGTAACGTTAATTGAAGTAAAGCCTTCACCCACAGGAGTTGTTAATGGTCCTTTTAAGGTAACTTTGTTTTTTTTAATCAGCTCTAATGTTTCTTCGGGAATTAATTCCCCATGTTTTTCTAATGCTGTTAATCCAGCATCAGCGTATTCATATTCAAAATTACAGCCTGCTTTATCTAATACTTTTATAGCTGCATCGATAATATCGGGGCCGATGCCGTCACCTGGAATAACTGTTATGGTTTGCTTAGCCATTTCTTTGCCTTTTGAATAAGTTTGAATATAAAGTTTAGTCTAAGTCACCGTTTTGTCACTTAGAAATAAGCCGCGCTATATCATGATAAGAAATCTGTAAGCCAGTTTAAAAGCTTTACGATTGTTGATACTGAGTTGAAACAAAAAGAAAGTCTAAAAACACATTATGTAACCCAAATACGATGACTTCTGATGAATAGTCTAACGGTAATGAATAGTAATATAGGGGACGAAAGCCTTAAAAACTAGTAAAGTAATACGCAATGTTATAAATATTGATTTGGCGCAACTATAATAGCTTAAATCTTTCATATGCACTTTTGCCGATAGCAAAAAGTAACTCATTTTTAAATAATAAGGCGGTACATTCTTCTTGTGTCGTTATACCGTCTGATTTCATATGTTGTGTACGATAGAACATTACTTGAAATTTATCACCCGCTACTTTTTTAGCTTCAGTAATATCAGGGTTGCCAAGTTGTTGTAGTGCTTGTTCAAAATTAAACTGATCAAGTTGTAGTTTTGAAATAAATTGACGATTATAGGCTTCTCTATCTTCCCACCGCATGTTAGCGGGGCTATCATCATAAAAATTCATTACCAAAGCGACAAATATACCATACGCTATGAGCGCCATTAATACACGACCGATAACTTTCTTGTTCATTATAATCCTTGAATCTTAATACATGAACTGCTTACATTAATTTTGATTAGTGTATAGCTCATTTTTCTTATGATATCACTATATGTGATATTTATATTATGTGAAGGTAATTAATCGCAAAAATATGCGCTTTAGACGTTTAACTGGCGTGACCTGCTTCATTTAGACGAATATCTTTTAGGTTAAAGCCAAGAGGGATATCGGTTTTGAGTGTTAATAGCTTTTTGGCTATTGTCATAATCTCTGTACTTTCAATTAATTTATTTTTAATGGTTGTTTTTAAATCTGTAGCCGATAATATGCCTGAGAGTGAACCATAATCCTTTAATAAGGAAGATGCTGTAATTTGACCTACACCAGCTACACCGGGGATTTTATTTGTCGAGTCTCCAGTGAGTGTCCATAAATCCATCAATAATGCGGGTTTTACTGAAAATTTCTCTTGAACATAATGTTCATCAAGATATCGTCGATTAAAATAATCATACACATGTATGTTCTGGTTTAATAAAGATAAAAAACATTTATCTGTTGAAATAATCGTTACTTTCTGACCACGCAATGCTACTTTAATTGCCAAAGTAGCGATTAAATCATCCGCTTCATCTTGATCGGATATCAAGGAATCAACACGTTGCAGCATGAATTCGTCTTGAATATCTCCAAGCTTATCAGCTAAGTGCTCAGGCATTTTTTTCCGCCCTTTTTTATAATCAGGGTAGAGTTGATAGCGCCAGCAAGGAGATTGGCTGTCAAAAACAGCCAAAACATGAGTTGGATTGTTTTGTTCAATTATCTTACTTAATGCTAAAGCACACGCTTGCTGTGTATTAAATAAAACTTGCTTTTTAGTATTGTCAGCAAGCTCATTATTTAATAAAAACGGCCTTTCTTGTACCGCATATATACGTCGAATTAAATTTAAAGCATCGATGAGAACAAGGTGTACATCCATTTATTACCCTCCAATAACTTCATAGCAAGGCTGGTATGTTGTTCCAGGTAATTTCATCCGCTGCTGGGCAACAAAAGATTTCAATAATTTATCCATAAGCGCCATTATATGACAATCACCCGATATCTTAAAAGGGCCTTTTTCCCGAACGGCTTTAATACCTTTAGATTTCACATTACCTGAGACAATGCCAGAGAATACTCTACGAAGGTTTGCGGCTAATGTTGCTGTATCTTGGTCAAAGCTAATGTTTTGATTAGGCATATTTTCATGTGTTGGTTCAAAAGGGTGCTGAAAATCAGCTTCAATAACTAATGACCAATTATAATGATAAGCATCACCAATTTGTTTTCGATAAGTTAGCACATCCATTAAGCCTGCTTTCATTGTTTTAGCAACTTCTTGCGCATCGTCAACAATTATTGTGTAAAGGTTTTGAGCTTTTTCACCTAAAGTTGCACCAATAAAGGCATCTATACCTCGAAAGTATTCAGCACTTTCTGCTGGGCCGGTAAGGATTATAGGCAGTTTTTGTGCTTGATTTTTACTATTTAACATAATGCCTAAAATATACAATAACTCTTCTGCGGTGCCAGCACCGCCAGGAAAAATAATAATACCATGGGATATACGAACAAATGCCTCTAAGCGTTTCTCTATATCGGGCATAATTACTAATTCAGTCACTATAGGGTTTGGCGGTTCTGCAGCAATAATACTTGGTTCAGTTAAGCCAATATAACGACCTTGATTATTACGTTGTTTTGCGTGACCTATGGTTGCACCTTTCATTGGCCCCTTCATAGCTCCAGGACCACAACCGGTGCAAATATTAAAGTTACGTAGTCCTAATTGATAACCCACTTCTTTAGTATATTTATATTCTATGTGATTAATAGAGTGCCCCCCCCAACAAGTTATTAAATTGGGTTCTGTTTCAGGCCTAATAATATTTGCGTTGCGTAAAATATCAAATGTTACATGAGTTATTTGTTCAGAAATGTCCGTCATATCTTTATAGCGACTACTGGTGAATAAGATATCGCGCAGAACAACAGATAAATGCTCTTGAATGCCTTTAATTATCTTGCCATCAACAAATGCATGTAGTGGCGGGTTTTGCAAATCCAATTTAACACCACGCTCACGTCGAAGAACTTGTATTTGAAAGTCGGTAAATTGTTGATAAATTTGCTCTGCATCGTCTGTATGACTTCCCGCATTTAATACGGCGAGAGAACAATTTCGATAGAGGTTATATAAGTCACTTGTTGCCGATTGTTGCAGTTGATCGACTTCAACTTGAGAAAGCAAGTTCATATTGCCAACAGGGTTTAGTTGAGTGTGCATCTTATGCTCCTTGTGCTCGGTAATGTGAAGTTTACAGAGGAATTTTACTTTACAAAATTGAGTAACATAAAGGTCACTTCAATAAACAGTTTACCTATAAAAACGTTATATATAAACGACTTGATTTTTCCCTTGATCTTTTGCCTGATATAGCGCGGTGTCCGCACGTTCGAATGCAATATGGATATTGTCATCTTTTTTAACATGGCTGGCACCAATTGATACTGTGATGCTAACTTTGTTATCTTTGAATTTAAAAGGTAGACGTGCAATTTGCTTTCTTATTGTATCTAATTTTTTAAGCGTTTTATCTTTATCAAATTCAGAAAAAATAAGGACAAACTCCTCACCACCATAACGAGCGATAAAAGCACTTTCGCTTATGTGCTTTTGTAGCGTATTAGCAATGACTTGCAATGTTTTATCGCCAGCAGTATGCCCATAAGTATCATTTATGCGTTTAAAGTCATCTAAATCTAAGACAACTATAGCAAGATCAAAATTACTATGATGATAACGAACCATTTTTTTAGTGAAGTATTCGTCAAATGCAGCACGATTTGAGAGCTTTGTTAATGCATCCTGCATACTTTTAGCCTGTTGCTCTTGAATACGTTTTTCAAAAGTCTGGCTTTGCTTTTCAAGTTGTTCAACCTTATTCGCCATTTCTGCCATTTGTGATTTAAGGTTTTGTTGTTGTTCGTATTCAAATGTTGATTTTTTCTTAAGGGTGCCTGCGATTAATCGTAACTTTTCGTTAATATCAACTTTTATATCAGCTAATGAAGTCGCTTTATCTAGCCCTGAGGCCATATCAGCAACTTGTCTTTGAAGCAGTAAATTAAGCTTATTGTGTTTAGCTGCAGATTTATTTTGTGATGATAGTGTCGTTTTAACTGCAGATTGAACCAGTGAAAGTGTATCACTGAGCGTTGACAAGAATATTTTTGCAGTATTTCTTTCTTGCTTTAAGTCTTCGACAATAACATCAAAAACTTCAAAAAAATGATTAAATAAATGATCATTAGACATCTCTTTTGTCAGTTTTAATTTTATTGAAGAAATATGTTTTGTATGAATGTCAGATAAAACGAGGTCATTTAAAATTACAGAAAATTTGTCAATAAAATGTTGACCTACATTCTGTGAATCTAGCAATTTTTCATCGGTGTTATTTTTGTCTGGAGAGCTTAATAAGTTTGTGGGCGGTTCACCTATTTTAGTGCGGAATACTTCATCATAAAACCCCAACAAGGTGATAAAAGAGGGGATATATTGAGTAATTGCATCTTTTACTTCGTCAGTACTTTTTACTAAAGCCCTTAATTTCCGTCTTAAAGGATCTGGTAAGCCCTTAGTTTTTTGTAGTGATTGACTAGACGAATGAAATTGCTCGTGCAGGGCGCGAATATTGATATCGTTTTTTGCTGAATATTGCTGTAATAGCTGAGATATTTTGTGTATTTGTACTTCTATATCTGTTAACGGAGCTGACTTCTTAAGTAAACTTCTTAAGTTACCTAGACGATTATCCAAATTAACATCTAAGCCCTTGCAAGTTCGAGATAACTTATCAATAAATGGAATAAAAAGCGAAGCCTGTGACTTTAAATCATTTTCAATAAGTGTTTTCGAAGATATTGCCGCATCAAGCTTACGCTTTATTATAACTATTTCTTTGTCGGTAGTTAATTGATCATTCATAAAACTTAAGTTTTCCTAAAAGATAATACTGCAAAACACACTATTCTCTTATACTTATTCAAGTGCTTTAATTATCGATACGATATTATATCATTTAATTTCATTTTTAATTATATGTTATATTTTAAGATAGCATATTAAATATCGATAAAATTTTAATTTATCATTGATTCTCGGCAAGTTTTTATCAAATGAATAGAAAAATTACCATTAATATCTCTAGGTTTGCAGTTACTGCCTTAACGTTCTTGTTGTTGGTGCGTATTTTGTTGATGTTGATCGAAATGGATTAATGTCTAAGCCACCTCTTCTTGTATAACGAGCAAAGACCGTAAGCTCTGAAATTTCACAATGTTCTTTAAGGTCACAAAAGATTCTTTCAACGCATTGTTCATGGAATTCATTGTGTTGTCTAAATGAAATTAAATACTCCAATAGTGAGGCGTGGTTTATCGCTTGGCCAGTATAGGTGATATAAACACTGGCCCAGTCGGGCTGATTTGTTATCAAGCAGTTTGATTTGAGTAAATGGCTGACAAGTGATTCAGTGATAACTTCTTTTTTCATTGAGCTACTTTGGTTTAATACGGATGGGTTGAGTTGATAGTTCTTTATGGTGATATCAAGTTCATCTATGCAGATAGCGGAAGGTTCGTTAATTTCCAATGCAGAGCATGTACTAACGGGAAAAAGCATAACTTTTGCTAGCATGCCTGATGTTTTAGAAAGGTCGTTAATTAGATGGTCCTTTACGTGCTGCCATGAGTTAAATTTACTTTGATTAAAGCTATTTAAATATAATTTAAATGATTTCGATTCTACAATCGATGGACTATGGCAGGAGAACCGAAATTCGGCTACGGCAACTATAGGTTTTCCTTTATTATTGAGCCAAGATAATTCATAGCCATACCAAACATCCTCACCTATAAATGGTAGGTTATTGTCGATTACATTTAATTCATCTCTATTTAATTTTCTTGGTACCGCTTGTAATAGTTCTGGGTTATATTCATTGCTATAATGAGTTGGTTTCCCAAGTGTTAATTTTTTAAGCTCGCTAGACTTGTTGTATGTTTTCATTAATGTCACCAGCAACGTTATTATATGTTTATTTCGTTATTTATTATTTTAAAGGATTTCTTTGTTATATGAAATTACTCCTGACTTCTTTATCTGAACAGATGAAAGAATTTATTGAATGTTATGTCAAAAGTCACCAAGAAAAGCATAGCCAGCTACCGAGCATTGATGTTGATAATGATTGGCCTTCTCCTTGTTTAAGAGAACTTCATAGTGAAAATGAGGTTTTTTGGCAGCCGACCCTAATTAATGAACCCTTAAGTTTTGACAATGTAGAGCAAGCGCTTGAGTTAAACCTACATGAAGATATTCGTGTTTATTTTACAACTTATTATAGCGAGGAGATTAATGCACAATGTAAGGATGGGAAATTATCACTGTTATTACCTTGGAGTTCTGATGATTTTAAGCGTCTGCAAGAGAACATTATTGGTCATATACTCATGAAAAAACGGTTAAAACAACCGATCACAATATTCTTTGCTATAACAGATGATGAAGAAAATATTTTATCTGTTAATAATGACAGCGGCGAGGTCTGGGTTGAGAGAGTGGGGTGCTTACCTCATAAAAAACTGGCGAATACTTTAATCGAATTTCTTCAAAGTTTATCCCCAGATGTGTAAAAATCCACAATTCATGATTTAGGTGACCTTTTCTCTATTATTTTTTATTTATATTATTGAAAGCGATCAATTGTGCCAATTGAGACTTAATATCTGCCAATTCTAATTTAATTGGTGTCAAGTTTTTTTCTACTATCAATTCAATCTGGTGCATTTCAAGATTCTTCGCTGCTAATTCTTGCTTGCCAGATTTTTCCTCCTTGAAATTGATGAATTCAGGTTCGTGTTGCCATGACTTAAGTACTTTGATGATAGTGGGTAAAGGAAATGAACTAGTCAGTCTAGATTTTACTAAGGCTACTGTTGGTTTTTTTCCTTGGTTAGCCAATTGATTGGCGATGGTTAATATTTCATCAAAGGTAGCCATTTTTAAAATCCTGAAACGTTAATGTCACTAAATTATGGTTAATTATACTAATTAAAATTAAACCTTTAAAGGTTTTTTTAATAAAGTAGAATAAAATCAATGATATGTAGATGTGGTTTACATGTTGCTATATACATAACTAAATATCATTTATAAAAATAGAGATCTACTTATGAAAAAATCATTATTAGCATTCGCTTTTGCCATTCCGTTATCACTTAGTTTATCGGGTTGTGTTATTTCTGTCGGTGGAGAGGATGGTCACGGATTTGGTTCCAATTTTGAAGATAGAGAATATGAAAACCGTAAAAATATCGCTAGAATTAAATTAAACAGTACTTATTCAAGTGTATATAACACTTTAGGTGTCGCTGACTTTACAGAAACATATCAGCGTAATGACTCTGTTGTTAAAGTACTTTATTATCGAACCCATAGGCAGCAAAAAGATGGTATGACTACAAAAGATGAGTGTACCTATCTAAACTTTGTTGATGGTATTTTAACAGAAACGGGTAATGGTCAAAATTACGCTAGAAATACCGGAGAGTAGCTTTAATTTACCCGACCAAGGTTTATAATTGTGTTTGACCTCATTTCAATGATCCTGATATGGTGGTCTGATAATAATTAAAAATAAATGCAATGGGGTTTGAATGAGTGATATTGTTTCTGAAAAACAAGACTTGGATATTAAAGCTGCATATTTGTCAGCAGAAGATTTGAAGATTGCAGCATCTTTGTTATATCAGGCTTATCATGATGACCCTGTTTTTTTAGATATTTTTAATAGTGAAAAAACCGATTATGAACAACGTTTACGTACATCAATTAGAGAAGAGTTAAGCGCCTTTTGGCATGCAAAACAGCCTATGGTCGGTTTATACCGTGGTGAAACCATGGTGGGCGTTGCATGTTTAAACAACCCCAATAAAGGTTGTACTTCAGAGCGTTTTTGGCATTGGCGTTTAAAAATGTTATTGGGAGCGGGTTACTTCAGCACTAAACAAATGATTGAGAAAGAAAAAACTGTTTTAGCTGAAGTGCCGATGAATAAATTTCATATGTTATCTTTTATAGCTATTCATCCATTACATCAGCATCATGGTTTTGGACACTATTTAATGGCTGCAGTAAACACTATTTTAAAGGAGGATTTGGAAAGCGAAGGAGTGGCTGTCTTTGCAACTACAAGCAAGTATAAAGACTTCTTTAAAGATGTAGATTATGAATTTATCAAAGAAGTAAACGTTGGTAATGTTTCTGGTTCCTTAATGGTCCATTTTAGGTAAATTATTAGTGTTAAAATGCCAAGTTTTAATTGTCGTTTTTTAAAGCTTGGTTACCTGCTTTCTATTGTTTCTCATTCTTACTTTCTGAAAATAACCCTTTTAAATTTAGTTGTATCCTACCCTTAAATGTATTGGATAGCTTTGATTTTTAAATCTATGTAATACCAACCTATTTAACGACGTGATTAAAAAATTAAGATGGATAAACCTTCAACTTCGAACGTTTTATTTTTCAATAGTGGGCTCAAAGGAATGAAGTACAGATTATTAGTTCCAAACAAAGTCTAAGTACTGCATCCATGTAAACAACGCAGAGATTGTAAATAAATATAAACTATTTGAAGATGCTCAAATAATTAATGTAAAAGCTATTATTCAATTGAGATTCCTTAGCAGAGATACTTTAACTTTATTGGCTTTAAAGTTTGGAAGACGATGTTTCAGATTAAAGCAGGGAGTACGATATTCTTAATCCCTTTTTTTATAAGATCATTTACTTGGACTAAATATATTTACAAGGGTTAAGTTATAGGGGGATCAAATGATGTTTTCGGGATATAGAAGAATCTTTCGGGGATGAACAAATAGCTAAATGCATCGCATAAGTTAACCTTAGAGACACTTTTTTTGTTTAACGAAAGTAAAAAAGTAGTTAAACGTATGATTTGATTGTTTGTTTGTAAGATATATCGCACATCAATGTAAGAGATACTGTTTTTTATTGGCTGTTTAATTCAGAGGTCATATCTAATTGTTTGAATTTATTGGTAAAATATAAGTATTACCAGCTGTCGTTATCTCTAGGGAAGATAATTTTTTTTAAGTACCTTTAAATGATTTCATCTAAGCGTATTATTAATGTTGTCAGGACGACAGATGTAAGGGAAAACATTTGAATAGGATATTCGAAGGGATATAGGTAAGGACCACCTTAATGGACAGCATAGGGATTTGTATTTCATGGATAGGCGGGTATGGATACTCTCATCAGGATGATGAACGTTATTTTTAATAACTCAGGACGAGTTGTTGCTATGGATAGTAAGATGGAAAATAAAAGGAATTATTAGGATAGACTATGGACAGTTCTTTATGGATGAAGCGGGAACACTAAAATGTGCAGGATGCACAAAGCTAGTAAAAAATGCGACTCGTATGAGTCGCATTTTTATTTGTCATTTAATATATTAGCATCAAAGAAAAAAGAGATTGGTTTACCTCGATTTCAAATCTGACATACACACTTTTACGATATTCTTCATTATTGATATTAATAATCAATAAATTCAGAATAGGCCTTATGTTTTCCCAATATTGCTTGACTGCCTTTTAAAGAAAACGCGTATCCACATAAAGTGAATTTACCGCGAAATGCTACACTATTTAATATCGCCTTTGTATCGAGAGGCGAAAAATTGGCATAAAACTCACCATTATCATCGTTTAAAACAGAAAGTGTTCGAAATTTATCTCCATTATTAAATGTGATATTTTTACAGCTTGAGTCTCCCTGAGCACTAAGCTGGCTCCATATCTGTGATTCTTTAGTTGTATCTGCTGGCCAGTTAATGATTACACCATCAAAAGTAGATAGCATAATGGAAAAATTATCAGGTAAGTTGACAATGTGTAGGCGTGTTGTGAGTTCTTGTTTTTTAGAATTTTCTTTATCTACCAGTTGTTCCTGTTTTCCTTGACTATAAATAATTCCAATGAGCGTCATAACGAAAATAGACGTAATGACTACAGTGAAAATATTCTTATTATTTACTATAAATATTCGTATTAGTTGTCCTATATCTTGCTCTTCTACGGGCAAATCACTTTCATTATCTTGAGCAGGAACTGTTGTCGATTCCTCAGAGGGAATTTCTGAGAATAAAATGTTGTTGTTTATTATAGTAGGTTCAACTCTATTAGCTCTTCGTTGCTGGTATGTTTCATTAGAGTGATTGTCACTTATGTTAATAGGGCCGTTATAACCAAATGTATATATGACTTTTTTGGTGCTGGGGTAGGTAAGTAAGGTAAGCGAAAACAATGCGAAGAATATGAGTAACCAATAGAAAATATTAAGAGGAGTAAGTATTATAAATAAGCCGATAGTTAAAAATGACACCGAGGGTGCGAAAAACCATTTTTGTTTTATAGAAGCATCATTTAGACGTCTCAAGGTCGATAAACCACTGAGGTAAACAGATATTAATAATAAAATAATTAATAAAAAACTAATATTTGAAATGGTCAAACTTAAAATAGTAAAACTAATATAAGATATTGCATTGATCGCTGCATATCTACTTCTATTATCTCTGCCTTTTTGACAAAGTAATGATTTCAGTAATGTCACAAACCCTCCTATTAGGTGTTTATCGTATTTATTGTTAGATAAGTCTATTTTTAGTTTTAAATGCGGTAAGCTGGTACATCAATGTCATCCAAGCGGTAGCCCCGTAAAGACATTATCCCTTGATATGAAGATTCGCCATCACCACTAAATTCGAACTCAAAAATACTTAACCAATGAGGACCATATTTTTGATTAAATCGGATTTTACTTGATCGACGAGCAATAGATATAAATTGTAATTTTTCACTTTCACAATATTTATTTATATGGCTACGGGCAAACTCTGAAACTTTGCGTAGGTATATGAAATACCAAAAAACTAATCCAATAACAAGTAAGTAGTATATATTTTCCATTCGATGTCCTTATTTGGTTGCTTTGAAGAGAACACCAATAGCTTTGATTAATTCCATACTGCGCTGTTCATTTCTAATCGATTGAAATAATATGGGGCGAATAGATGGAATTGCAATTAAATCCTTAAAAAGAGCATTAAATAGCTGTTGTTCACTATTTTCTACTATTAATTCTAAAAAATGTAGCATGCGGGATTGTTCTTTTAATATATGCCAACACTTACCTGCAAGTACAATCAAAAAATCTTCTGAAATGTATTTGTTCGACATTAGCTTGTCTATAATTACAGCAACATTGGGATGTTCGGTACAAGAAGACAAACTTCTGACTAAATGAAGTTTTATTATTTCAGAATTCTCTGAAAAATCGTTTTCTATTCTCAGAATAATGGCATTTATTAAGCTAAATGATAATGTATGGTTTTCTAACGCTGAACAAAGCGGAATTAAAACCTGCTCTGGTAAATGAGGCAGAGCTTTAATTAAATGAGCCTCATTATTGTCTTCCGATAATAATGTCGCAAAATCAGAGAGTCCTTGAACACCGATATTTTGCCAATTATCCCAAGATTCCTGATTCGAAAAGTACTCTTTACATTGTACCAAATATCCACTCATTTCTTGTTTTAATTCGTGACTGATAATACTGTTTAGAGAAGCTAACTTGTATTGAGAAGGTGTAAAATGATAGGGATTATTTTTTAAAAGGGCTTCTTGGTGCTCATTAGGGTTAACCGTTAAATCAGAGCCCAAAGCTTCTACTATAATTGCAATAAAATGGTTTCTAGCCCCTTGGTTTAATAAACCTTGTTCATCGAGAGGTAACTTTACAAACCATAAATATGGTTGTGTAGTTTTGTTTTGCCAAAATGCAATGGCAATAAAGGCGTGGCCTTGTGAAGGGGATGGATAAGCGAGTTGATTTAATTCAATTTGAGTAAATATTTTTTTAGATATTTTATCTATTTTCCTACCAATATCATAAATGCGGTACTGTGAATTAGACAGTGATAATAATTCTGAAATAGAGTTGATAGGTGTCATATATAAAAAATCGGTCGAATAATGTCGGCATTATAGGGATAATTGACGCATTAACCAAGTTGTAAAAACGTTCTGTATTCCTCGTCGTCTCTAGTCTTGTTCGATTTCTATAATGATCAGTTATTGTGAATTTAATAAGAGTCTGATTTTTAGACAATTATAAGTTTTCTCAATCTAGTAAATACACCAATAATCTACTTATAAAATAGCTATTAAGTGTAGGTTGTTTTTATGCTGCCAAATGTCTGAACTCTTCTGCAACCTTTGGATTATGTATCTTTTCTGCATACGCGGCCAAGTAAACTTTCTCTACAGGTATACCAGATAACTCGGCTAATTTATCGAGTACGCTGTCTTGAGGGATTGAGCCTTTCTTTCTCCATGCTGGGATGCCTTGCCTAGCAACTCCTAACATTTTTGATAGTTTGTTATCGGATAGACCTTGTGTAGCTTGGTCTACGATATCTTGAAAGTTCATGTTTACAACCTGTTTTAGTAGTTCGCAATTTAAGTGTAGAACATTATGTAAATCCTGACTAGCATGAAATGTCGTGTTGCAGGGTGCAATGGCGTGTTGCTATGCTAAAAGTGCTTTCGCAGTTAGAGCTGAATTTATAGATGTAGTTCGCACTTATTTCATGAGTTTTTAGTTTCCAACTCGAGAGCAAAACTTTTACTTATTACTCTTTTAAAAAGGTTTTGCAGTGACTAAAGATATCTACTTTCAGAATGAAGCATGGGGCGATGTTGCAATACAGCATCAAGGCCAAGTGCATCATTTCTCGAATTTAATGTCTTTAATCGCATTTCTCCAACCAATCTACGGTAATGACTTTGACTTAATCGAAGTCACCGAAGAAAACTATGCTGACCTGCTTAAATCGGGGGTGTTTGATGACCAATAAAATCACAAACATTCCTTGTAAAGTGGATGCCTTATCCCTTACGTGGTCGCCTCAAGAACTACTTAAAATTAAGAATCTTGCTAAGACGGGCGTGTGTATTAAAAAAAGCACCATTCATAAATCACAAGATGATTCATTGAAACGTCATATTGCCTCATTAGAAAAAAAGAAAAATCATCAATTACTCAATACCAAAGCGTTTGATACTGAGGCTTATGGCGAAATACTCGACCGTTACGAGCAAGCCTGTAAAACGATTACCCGTGAATATGACCAAAGAAGCTATAAGCATTTAGATTTTAATTCTATGTCGTTGGCAGAAAATGAAGTCGCGGCACGTTATGAATTACGCGATATGTTTGCTGGTGAATTAGAGGTCGATACTGCTGTTAAATATGGTGACCGAATTACCAACCTTTTAGACAATATCGGCATTGATTTACTCGATACGCTTTGTTGTGGTGAGGCTGAGAGGTTTGTTTGTATCTTAAATCGTGTGTTCTCGTCTGATTCCTACATGTGGTCGATTCAAAACAATCCCACAGGGCGTTTTAATTATACCTACTCAGCAACACTTTATGCCGATGGAGAAAATGCAGGCATTGTCTGTTGGGGCGGTAAAAATCTAGGTTGTTACATTTCCTTTATGGGTCTTGGTTGTGACGCGCTCGACATGTCTCGTCTTTACAGAGAAATTCAACATATTCCAGAAATGAAAATCACCCGCATTGATTTGGCTCATGATGATTATGAAGGTAGTCGTTCAGTTAATGTTGCTAGAAAGTACGCGAAACAAGGTGGCTTTTGTTCAGGTGGTCGTCCTGCCTCATACATGTATATCGAGTCAGGTCACTTAACGAAAAAGATGCAAAGTGAACTTAAAAAAGAATATCGCTTTGTTCCTGATAAAGGCCGCTCTTTGTATGTCGGCTCTCGTGAATCAGGCAAATTATTACGGATATATGAGAAGGGCATTCAAATGGGCGACCCTGAAGATAAATGGGTACGCTGGGAGTTGGAGTTGCACTCCTCACAACGTGTTATCCCATTAGACACCATGATTAAGCCTAGCGAATACCTAGCAGGTGCTTATCCAGCCCTTTCTTTTCTCAATGCAGAGCAAAGCATCATCAAAACCACCATCAAAGTGGCAAAGATGACCATTGAACGCATTATCGAAAATCAGGTCATTTCAACCCGTAAAGCTATCAACATGATGCGTGTTATTTGCGACATGTCAGATAGTGAAATTATCGACAAATTCTTAAAAGGCATAGTTAACCCGCTGAGCAAGGAAGCTTTCCCTAAACGGTTAAATATCCCTATTAGTGAACAACAATTTATAGAACAACTTGAAGCAGTTTAAAGCAATTTGAACACAATAAACCAATTAAACAACCTAAACGATAAAAGGAAAATATCATGAGTATATTAAAAAACATCACTATCTTAAGCGTTAAATTTGGCTCAGGTACAAGCAGTAAATCAGGCCAACCAAAGCCCTATAAATTTGCCAATGTTACCTATTTAAAAGCGGCCTCTGATTTTATAAACGACCAACACAATATTCAAACATCAGGCTTTGATACCCAAGAGGTAAGCATGGCTTTTGATATTGGTTTGTATAACGAGTTCAAAGCGAACTGTCCGTTCTTGCAACCGGTTAATTTATTACTCGATGCTGACCCAGAAAACCCAGCACGCAATATTGTGTCTGGCTTTGAACGTGTTGGTAAGTAATTTATGAATTCTGAAATCAAAAAATATTTTGAAAATAAGCTTAATAAAGCTTGGTTTTTGATGAAGAAAAAGAAGTAAAAAAATGAAAATTATCATCCTTTTATTTTTAGTTGTTAGTTATAGCTCAAATGCCGCTTATTGTTTGGTTGAAGCTGGTAACGGGGATTTAAGGATTGAAAGTACATCAATAGAAACATGCCCTAGTGGCCTGATTCTATTATCTAAGTCTGATTATGACGCGATATCGATTGACGCGATTATTGCCACATTAAAGGACTTATTCGAATTCTCAGTTGAAGACTTTGCATATTTTAATGCAGTTTGTTTGATTGGGTTTATTTCTGGGCATGCGCTCGGACGTGTTAACCGAATACTCGGTAAAACATAAATTAACTAATCCTTAAGGGGAATATTATGAATATTTTTAAAAAAATTGGTGCTGGTATCGCTGCTTGTGTTGCTTCAGTAGGTGCATTCGCTGTTGACCATTCAACCGCTATTACAGCTGCTGGTACTGACGGCACAACTAACACCACTGCTGCTGTTGTCGTTGTTTTGGGTATCGCTGCCGTTGTTACGGGTGTTGGTATCGTGATGAAGCTTTTAGCTCGATAAGCATTTAATCATGTTAACGAGTCTCATGTTCGCAGCTATTTTTACATACTGTTTTGTAGAGGGTTTTTCTAGTGGAATACGTACAAGTTAAAAAGTTGCGAACTTGGAAATTAGCGGCTTTTATAGTCGCTTTTTTTTCTTCATTTTTTGTCAATGCCAGTATTTGGGATGATGGAACAATCACATTGTTGCCTCCAACGACACAGCCAACAAATTTGCGTTGTTCGTCATTTAGTTCTGAAGTTTGTCAATTTGCCCATGATGATGACCAGAGCTTTATTGTTGATTATGTATTATGGAAAGCCACTCAAGCTGGTCAATATTGGGATAATGAACCATATACTTACACGAGTGAAGTTTATAACGACCTTTTGAATATCGAAATAACTCAGAATTTCTCACATGCTTATAGTGTTTATCAAATTCGTATTTATCACGAGGGCTCTTATTCTGTTGGTTTTAATGTGACGATTTATCAATACGAATCTGAATCTACGGCTTGTCCTCCTTCTGGCTCACCCTCTTTTACTTCTGATTATATTACCGAATCAGGTTTGAAATGTTATGACCCAACACAATTACAGGCTGTCTTAGATGATTTATCAGAAAGTCAGGAAGATGATAATTCTTGTAATCGTTTGGTTTTAGATAGTGGTAATAATTCAGCTGATTCTATGTGTTATTCACATAAAGCAGGTTTATCTTGTAACGTTACGAAAGTTGATAACGGCTCTTATAGTTATTACAAAGGTACTAGTTCAAGTCCTTTGGGGTGTGCTGAGTCTGATTCCCCTCCTTATGATGCCTCGGGTATTGGTAGTGAAAACGATTCTTGTATAAATTCTAACGGCACAAATTTTTGCGCAGCAAATAAATATTCGCATTGTTCTATCATCGATACCATTGAGCAATGTGATGCGGGTTGTATTGAGTTAGACGGCAATTTTATGTGTGATGCCGCTCAACATCCTGATGTTGGAGAGGGGGATTCTAATTATTTTGATGATAACGGTACTTGTTCAGTTGTTGCTGGTTCTGCTTATCGTGGTTCGTGTGAAGACTTAGGGGGCGTTTGGGAAAAGGAGGGCGACTATACAAAGACTAGTTGTCCTGCTTCGTCTATATCTGGCACTTGCTCAATTGCTACTAGTGGTGGTTGTTTTTCTTGTTTAGATACTGGAGGTACTTGGACACCCGATCCAAATGCCGTGTTAACAAATACTGAAAAAGGTATTCAGGATGTTGCGTCTTTATCTCAGGAAACAAATGATACGTTAAGGACTATTGAAAATACGACTCGCAAGGGTAACGAAAGTATTATTTCTACGTTAAAAACGGGTAATGAACGTCTTGTTGGTGAAATACAGACTTTGACTAGTACGTTATCTGGGACGGGAACAAGTACTGGTGGTTCAAGTGCTGGAGTTGTTGAAGCTATTGAAGAACTGAAAGAAAAAGAAACGTATACAACAACCACAACTGATGTAGATAAAAGTAAATTCAATGCAATGTTTGATGCTTCAAGTGTTGCTCAATTACATTCAGAAATCACCGCATTAAAAGCAGAGGTTCAATCCGAGTTATCAAGTATTCGTTCGTCAGCTGCTGCCCTTATGACGGTCACGGTTCCATCTGCTACAGGTTATCAATCTAGAAATCTAACATTGACGCAAGGCTCGTTTGATTTGTCATTGTCTCGGTTTCAAGACTTCTTTGTTTTACTCGCTGGGCCTGTGATGTTGATTTGCTCGATTTTGGCGGGTTTTATTATTTTAGGAGGTAAAGACTAATGTATAAATTTGTTATTTTTATCCTGTTTTCTATGCCGTTTGTTGTGGCTGCTGATACCTATCAGGATGTGGCGGGCACCTCGCAAATGTTAGCGGATAGTATTGGCGATTTCTGGAAATATCTTTTTGATGATGTACCGACATTATGGGATAGGTTTTGGGCTTGGGTGTTGGTTTGGTATGTCAAAGCTAAACTTTTTGCGTATCTGGAACTCATTCGTTTTTCGTGGGCAATAGGACAGGTCATTATTGCTGACTTAAATATCATGTCTCAGATTACCGCTAACATATCCGCTTTACCTACTGACGTTCGTCAAGCTTTTGTAGATATGCGTTTATTCGATGGACTAAATATTTTGATGTCTGCCTTTATGACAAAATTTGTTATGAGGACGATTATCTAATGGGAATTAATCAAACAGATTTTTTAATAGCTGTCAGTCTAGACCTTATTACTCGCAACGATTTGATTCTTTTTGTCAGGTTGCAAGATGTAGCTGAAAAAGTTTGGAGTAGTAAATCTAGACCTTACAAAAGATTGGAAATTATTATTAATTTAATTGGTGATTTGGAGGTTAATGAGTGTTTAGTTAGAACCGAAGAATCAAAGTTGTTTGTTATGGCGGAGTATAAGGTTTTTCCATATGGCTGCTAATATTTTTCACGGCGCCCCAGGTTCTTTTAAATCTGCTTCCGCATTTTGGTTTGAAGTGCTTCCAGCGCTTCGGGCTGGTCGTGTCGTTGTTACCAATATCGAAGGTATTTTCACAAAAGATACGATTGAAATTGAGCTTGGTGAAATATTCCCTAAGTCTGCTGATGTTTGGCGTTTATCAAGCCAGACTGAAAAAGGGCTCTTTTTATGGCGTCGTTGGTTTTGGTGGATGCCTGTAAAAGCTTTTATCATCATGGATGAAGTACAAGATATCTTTCCAAATGATTCCAAAGTGTTTAAGCCTGAAGATTTAGACAATCAAGGTATCGAGTCATTAAAAGATAAACTACCTCAAAAGTTTTACGACTATTCAGTGTCAGAAAGGCAGAAATTTACACCTCCTATTGATGAAGGCTCTGTTGATGATACGGGTGATTTAATTATCGCTGATGATGGTTTTATTCTTTATCCAAGACTGATGCGCGAAGCGAATATGCGTCATAGAAAATACAATTGGGACATTATCTACTGTACGCCTGAGATTTCAGAAATTCACAAATTGGTTCGCTCTGTTTGTGAGTTTGCATATTTCCATAAATATAATGAGTCGTTGGAATTTATTCCTTATTTTAAAAGAAGGCCGAGAATCCATGAACATAGTCCAAAAGTTAGCGGTATCCCCAAAAAGAAAGAGTATGCAACCAAATGGCGAAGTGTCCCCGTTGAAGTCCATAAATGTTACCGAAGCACAAGCACAGGAAAAGTTACAAAGCTTGGAGGAATTAACGCCTTTAAAGACCCTAGTCTTATTTTTGCAATCGCCTTACTTTCTATTTGTTTCAGCTATGCGACATGGTGGTTATTTATTAAAGATGATAGGAAGTCATTTCAAGAAATTAGTGCTACCTTTGATAAAAAAGACGTTCAAGTTTCTAGCAAGAGTATTTATTCGACTGGTCGCGTTTCTCGTCGTTTTGACGGTAATTCGTCTACTAATGAAAACGATGTTTCTTTAGTACTTCCCTATGATGCGCAAACGATTAATTTTAATGGTTATGTGGATGTGGTGTTAAATAAGTCGAAGAAATATAAAGAATACTTCTTTACGCTTATTCAAGGCAAAAACGAGATTGCGATTAACGATACCGATTTACAGTATTTTGGTATTAAAGTTCACTTCATTAATGAATGTGTTGTTAAGTTGATTAGTGGTGAATTATCTCGAATTGTTTATTGTGCCCCCAAAATAGTTCAAAAACCTATAAAAGAGCCCCCCTCAGAGCCTTTACTTTCTTTATAATTATTACACTTTATTATTTGCTCAGGACGAGGCCGAGGGCGAAGCCTGAGCAACGAGAACGAGGAGTGAGCAAATGTAACCTATTATCAAATACTGTTAATCCCCTTCATTCTACCCGTCTTTAAACTTCTTAGCATTGAGGGGATTAAATCGCGATTTTCACAACAAATTGTAGCCATCAATTTTAAATCATCTGCACTTTCATCAGGTATCCAAAGGGTTAATTTCTTTAATCCTTTTTCGCGCATCTTTTTCTCATACATTGCGTTTCGTGATGCCATTTTAGCCTCCGTCACTGGTGACGCTGATATCATTAAGATTTTTAGCTGCAAGCTGTAATGTAACTTTTGCTTTGCATATTTTGGTTGAATCTAATGGTGAGCATGTAAATGTTTCATCCGTTAATAAACGATACCATTCATAATCCGCCATCAGTGCGCCTGTAAACATCCCAAAGCTAAATAGAGTGAATGCAATACATATCATGATAAGTTTTGTCATTTGTAGTTTCTTCCTTGTTGGTTGCTTCTTAAAGTTAAGTCGTAGTTGTTTAGGCGCAATACCAAATGAACGTTTCACAGCCTTAAATTTGAAAGGTAACCCCATTGAATTACACAACGTGTAATCAAGGTCTAATAACATCTGAATGATAGGCATTGCTTGCATGTTTAAAGTTCCCTTTGGTTATCAATTTAAGTTGTGCCCGTCACGTAGTGACATAGGGGGGCGCGCTTAATTTGATGCCAATCAAATAGGTGTAAGTAGATATTCAGTCAAGGAAAATTGCGGAGTGTCTGAGGTTATTTTCGTCTCTTTGAAAATGTTCTTAGAAACCGTCATTTTACTTTACTTAATATGTACTGGAGGCTTTAGGAACTTGGGTTATGTCACTTGTCTTGTTTGGTGAGTGTAAGTTGATTTTTCAGTAAACACTTAATCGCAACTGATAACTAAGTGCGCATTGTTGACGTAAGGGGTTGTTTTACTAAAGGCAGCTCTTCCGACATTGCGGTCATTAGAATAGTTGGACCTATGGGCAGTTTTACCACACAACGGTCTAAATTTATTCGTTAAAATCACTAAAAATTAGGTGCGCTATTGATAAGTAAGCAGACATAAAATTTTTTATTATTTAGCCTTAATATTCCATATTGGAATAATACCTTCTGAAGAAAAAATAGAATAATTTGATAAAAATTATATTACATGTATTTAACCTCGCAAAGAATAGACCTCACGAGGTCAGGAAGTTTCCTCTGGAGGTCGTTTTTCTTTAAAGTAAAATCCGCCCCAATTAAACTAGCAACATGTAGAATAGTACCCGTATCGCTATTATCTAAAGTACTGCCAGATACAGCAAGTATAGGAACGTTACATTCTCCTTTAATAAACTCAATGAGTTCATAGCCGTTGCTATTAGGCATTTCTATATCTGTAATAACTAAATCAGGTTGAAATGAAACGAATTGATTTTTGGCATCAATAGCACAGTTAAATTTTCTAATATTTAGTTGAGTATTAACTTTTTTTAATAATATTTCTTCGGTAATTTCGAGGATTACCTTAGAGTCATCTATAACCATTATATTAAACATTAATTATATCCTTATATTTAATCACCACTTAAAAAATAACATTATTGATTCATTACAAACAATGAGTTATTACCTATGGGCAAGTTGCTAAACACCATTTTAGTGAATCATGGTAGTTCATAAGTAACATCTCTTCTGAGATATCATGCTTAGCCATGATCGGGCAGGTTTCGTATTGCGTTTCTGAGAATTCATAATGTTTTACTATTTCGAGCGCATCATATAATATCCCCTTCTTGCCGACCAAGGCGGTTTTTATTTCCTCCGCTAAGGGCAAATCCATAATTATTTCTTCAGGAGGAAAATTGAGAATCGCGCCTATGTGGCTCATGATACCTGTAATAAAGGCCAATCCTCTTGTTTTAAAAAAAGCGGGAGAAAAAGAAATGTATTCCATCATCTTACCACGTACTAACGACTCTCTTAAAAGTTCATTATTACAATCAGATGATAAATTTGACATAGTGATAATGGCTATAAACTGTTTTATTTTATCGGCTCCCAAGAATGTAACAGCTTGCTTTATCGAAGTGATTTCTATTCGATTTTTTTCTGTTTCCAAATTGACTAACTTCAGCACCCCATTCACCAAGCTTACATCCTGAGATATAATTTCTGCTATAGTATTAAAGTCCATATCTTGCTGATAAACTTCGGCAAATAACCGTAACAAATTTAACTTAACAGGCTTAATGAAATGGCCTACATTTATTTCTGGTTTGTGAAAAAAATAACCTTGAAAATAATCAATACCTATTTGAATTAACATATTAAACTGTTCATGGGTTTCAATTCTTTCGACAACAATTTTTATCTTTTTATCTGTGACCAACTTGCTATTTTTTAAGGCGGCTATTTGCTCAAATGAAATGTCTTCTCTATCAACCTTAATAATGGATATGTATGGAAATAATTGCTCCCACTTAGGAGAAAAATCATAATCATCTAATGCTAAGGTATAGCCTTTATTATATAAAGCTGACACGGTTTTAATAACATCAGGCGTAACATTAATTGTTTCCAACAACTCCAAAACCACTTCGTTCCTGTCTAATACTAATGGCATTTTTGCTAATAAGGATTTTTCATCAAAATTGATAAATGCTTTTTTTTGTGAGCAAAGATTACTTAAGTCACCAAAAAGGTGGTTTTGTAAAATAATTTGAGAGGTGGCTTGTTCTGGCGATGAACAATTATAAAAATTTTCTAAACAATTACGATATAAAAGTTCATAAGCATAGGTATTTTTTTTATGGTCAAAAATAGCTTGGCGAGCAATAAATTTATTATGAATATCTTCCATGACAGGTTTTTGTCTCGAAGTCTCTATTATTAAAAGAGTATAGATACTAATTTAATAATAGAGATATTTTATTTTAATACAGTTAATAACAGTACTTTAAGCGGCTTTTATTTCTTTCGTTTGGTCAATAAATTCTTGCCAAATATCTTCATCAAGAAACATTCTATTAAGTAAGTCTGTAATTTGTTCTTCATGAGTAACATCGTGTTGGTACAGTAAATAAACTTCACTTAATAGATTTGCATTAAAAAGTATCTTAGCTAAATTAGACTCTTGCTTTCCTCTTTGTTGGCCTAACGCCTCGACATAAATTTCAGGAAGTTGCCATTCTAGTGCAATAAAGTAGGAAATATCGACTGACATCTCCGACATCAAGCTTTTAAATGCCAGACCTCCAGGTTTGCTATCAACATCAGCTGAAGAGAACGATTCACATAAGCAGTTAAAAATAAGAATCTTACCAACATCGTGAATTAAACCAAGAAAATGAGCCTCAAACATATCTTCGTTATGGGTCGGTGCCAATATTTGGCACATGGATGCACAATATAAAGAATGTTGCCAAATTTGCTGACCAAACATTTTATGATAAATTGGTTTTTGCGGCATGATTTCTTTCGTTACTATTGTGCTAGCAATTTTTGCAACCCCCGTAACTCCTAATATACCCACTGCTTTACGCAGTGAATCAATCGTATTATCTGTTCTATTATATTTGGCGGTATTTGCTACTTTTAGTATTTCTATCGCTAAAGAGGGGTCTTTTTCAATAACTTTAACAAAATCTAAGAAATCTGCATTAGGCTCTTTCAATATAGTAACTAACTCAATCAGAATAGTAGGTAAGGGCGGAATTTTTGAACTTAATTTTTCTGGGCTGTTTAATATTTCTCTGACCTTTAATGATGTTTGTTGTTCAACCTCGTTCATAAATGAGTTATTTTCTTCGCTACCAAACATGACATCATAAAATGCAGTGGAAATTTCATTAGACATCACTCACTCCTTATATTATTTGTTTATAATCATGGGTTTATTGATTATCTTTGCATTACTTGCATTACTTGCATTACTTGCATTACTTGCATTACTTGCATTACTTGCATTACTTGCATTACTTGCATCAAGAAGAATAGTTCAGTGAGAGATATTAACCATAGAAAACATATTTTTTATGTGCATTTCAGGTCACTTACTATACCTATACAATAGTATTTTGTAATTATTGTTGGGGTACATAATATTTATCTCGTTTCCTCAGAGTACATAGATGTATGAAGTTGATGTCAGCTGTAGATAGGAAAGTTGACCTTCGCATATTTGGAAGCTTAAAGTCAGGTAAGCGCACTTTGAAGACGTCAGCAAATACCACAAAGCCGACCTTTTTTAATGACAAGAACATCCTACTCTAAGGGCGGCTTAGCCACCAAGCGGTCGTTCATCATCTAATTATTAATGATCACTTTGTGCTACTTAGCGGAAGCTAGCTACTCGTTAACCCTAATGACCGCTACAAGCCTCATAGTTGTCAGTGGAGTTTCATTTCAGAACGCTAACTTTTGCCACCATATCGACGATTAACAACCATTCTTCAAATAGCTGTTATTTAAATGCTGTGCTGGAGAAAAATTTCCGTGACCAAACTGGGAAGTTTAGTGCCTATTTCTGTTTTTGAAAGGCTAAAGTCGGCCCCCAGTTTCTTTGCACAATATAATAATGTATGAGGGGAATCTTCTTCTACGTAGCTGCCTGAAATTGCCAGAATAGGGATGTTTTTTTGAGACTTCACAAAATCTATAAACTCATAACCATCAACTTCTGGCATAACTATATCAGTAATGACAAAGTCTGGGTTTATTCTTTGAAATTCTTGTTGAGCATGAACAGGGTTATCGAATGAGATTACTTTGGTTTCAAAGATAGCACAATCTTCTATAAGTCCAGCTACAAGTGTCAGTGTCATGGGGGAATCATCTACTACCATGATTGTAAACATATTACTCTCCTTCCTAGACAGCTACTATCATAGCTTCCATTTTTTTAATTTATTTTATTAATCAATTGAGTACTTTTGACATATTAAACATTTGCAATATCTTCTCGGCCAATCTATTCACTTTAAAGGTTCAATAATGAAATCAGAGACGCTCACAGATATTGTTTAGTTCACAAGCACCTTCTTGCTTTCTGAGCTGGCCCTTACAAAGCAGTATTTTTCGCGTACAGACATAATCTTCAATAATTAGGTTAACGACTTCCCATTAGTCATTCCTTCTTGAGTAATAGAACAAAGTATAGGCCATGATTTTTGTATGGGTATTAACTTTACTAAGCCTAGTTAAAATATTTAACAAGTAAAGTTAATATTTTTGTGTGCCTAGAAGAAAACTGAAAAAATGGAACTAGAGCCTTTTGTGCCACTTTGAAGTCATCCCAATGCTTCTTCCTGACTGGAGGCAATGGTGGTGAAACGGACTATTTATTGTGTTAAATACGTGTCTAAATTAGGTAGGCTTTGTGGTATTTGCTGCCTTAAACAAGTGACAGAAATAATGTTTAAGGTCAGTGTTAAAATCTATTTTTGTCCAAGATAGCCAATAATTAATGAAAGTCGCTTCCATACCGGACGCGATTTTTTGTTTAGAGCGAAGCGCCCCCGTTTAGTAATACGGGGGTAAAGTATTTCTCTTCATATGTAAAGTGACGAATATGAAAGGCTAATGATAAAAGTGTTTTCTTCGGTGAAATTCAATGGTTTTATTGGCATTAAAGTAGAAAAAACAGAAAAAAATAATGACTGATAACTGAAAGGACCTTTAATATGATAGCGCTCTAAAGATTAAGGTACTCCTTCTGCAAGGTGGAAATTAAGTATAATACATCATCTAAAACACCGGGGGTGATATTTTAACTTATAGGTAAGTAAAGGTTAAAGCAAACGTGTTCTATAAGGTATTCTTTGTGAGCAAGGAGCAGACATTCAAACATTAATGATTTAGGATAAACTTTATACCTTTATTCTATTGTTAATAAAAACAATAAAGTAGTACATTGTATTAAAATAAAAAGGCAAAGACTCAATAGCGTCGGTTTTTGCCTTTTCACCCCTCATATCATATCGTCTGGTTGTATCAATATTAGAATGCCCCATAAGACCTTGAACTGTAAATAAATCAACTCCTGCTTTTAATAGGTTAGTTGCAAAGCTCCGTCTTAAATCATGGGGTGTAAAGTGTGGGGTATTAGTTTTTCTTTGAATTCTATTAAATATCTCTCCAATACTACTTTTCTTTAGCTGTATATCGGTAATGAACCCGCCGCGACGAACACGTAAAAACAAGCCAGCCCCTGTTGTATTTCTTTTACTAATCCAATTATCTACGATTTTCGTGACGTAACGAGGGAGTGGGTTAATCCTTTCTTTATTACCTTTTCCGATAACTTTGATGTAGTGGCTAAAATAGTCAGATATCTTCAGGTTTGCAAGTTCATGAACTCGCAGTCCAGCGCCATAAGATAGCGCTATCATTGCTGCATCTCTTATACCAATGATGCTATTTGATTTACTACAAAATTCTATTAATTCGCTAATTTCTTTTGATGGTAATGCACGACCAGAAAGAAGACGTAACCCCCTAACAGGGGGGATATCCTTTATATGTAGATAATCATCTGTAGTTATAAGTTTTTGTTTCCATGATTCTTTCGCTACTCCCTTTAATATTGCAATGTAAGTATTGATTGAGTTTGGATTATAGCTCTGCTCTATATAGTTAGCTCTTAATTGAATTACCTTTGTATAGTTCAATTTGCTCCAATCATAGGATTGATATGTCGATTTATTTTCAAGAATTTTACAAATACGTTGGATTGCATATCGCGAATTTGTGATATTAGTATGACTACCTAACGATAAAAGATAAGACTCAGCAGGGTTGATGTAGATTGTTTTGTTATATATAGCCATCATCGTCCTTTGTAATGATTATAAAAATGCAAACAAGATGATGATTCTATAACGTATGTTTTTAAGGTGTTAGTGCTTGATTCAACATTAACTCAAAAAAACTGAAGGTTTTACATAATACTAAGTGAATTAAGGCGGCATTATAGGGATAATAGCTTTAGAACACCAATGTAAACCGCTATTGTTAACATTTTTATTAAGCCAACTTTAATTAAAGTAAAATATTTTTCTAAAGATTTAATGGCATTTTTATAAAGAAAAACTATGAGTAAATAATGAATATAGCTATTCCAAATACAGATCATCTTGTTGCGGCTAACAAACCCGTTTTAAACATACTATATCAAGATGAATATTTAGTTGCCGTTGATAAACCTGCGGGACTATTTGTACATCGAAGTTATATGGACAGAGATGAAGTATACTTTGCGTTACAGCTAGTACGAGATCAAATTGGTCAATATGTTTACCCATTGCATCGTTTAGATAGGCCAACGTCAGGAGTACTTCTTTTTGGATTAAATCAAGATGTTGCTCGCATTATGGGGCAAGCTTTTACAGATAAAACAATTCAAAAAACATATTACGCATTAACGCGTGGTCATTTAGAGTCAAATGGTACGATAGACTATGCGTTAAAAGAGAAGCTTGATAAATTAGGCGATAAAAATGTAAGCTTAAACAAAGACCCACAAAAAGCACAGACAGACTACAGTTCAATACACACAGCGACTTTACCTATTGCACTTGGTAAATTTCCAAGTGTACGTTATTCATTAATAAAGCTTTTGCCTAAAACAGGTCGTCGTCATCAGATCAGACGACATTTGGCTCATTTACGTCATCCTATTATTGGTGATATTAATTATGGTGATAATAAACAGAATCCTTTTTTTACTGCTCATTTTGGATTTAAACGATTAATGTTAATTGCAAAGTCATTGACATTTACTCACCCCGTATCACAAAAGGAAATATTTATAGAAACTACATTTGATAGTCAGTGGCAGAATGTTTTTGACAAACTTTCGTGGCAGGTTGAGTCTTAAAGTTATTGCAAAACAATGTGAAGGCTTTATTTAACCTTCACAATGTTTATAAATCGCTTTATTCTTCTGCAACAGAGCGAAGCAACGCGTTAATGCCTACTTTAGCACGAGTTTTAGCATCGACTTTTTTAACAATTATTGCCGCATATAAGCTGTAAGTTCCACATTTTGATGGCAAGTTACCAGAGACAACAACTGAGCCTGCAGGTACTCGCCCATAGTGTACTTCACCTGTTTCACGATCAAATATACGTGTACTTTGGCCAATATAAACGCCCATAGATATTACCGAACCTTCTTCAATAACAACGCCTTCAACAATCTCAGAGCGAGCACCAATAAAACAATTGTCTTCGATAATTGTTGGCCCTGCTTGTAATGGTTCTAATACGCCGCCAATACCGACACCACCAGACAAATGAACATTTTTACCAATTTGAGCACACGAGCCAACGGTCGCCCATGCATCAACCATACACCCTTCATCAACAAAGGCACCAATGTTAACAAAACTCGGCATAACAACTACATTTTTACCTATATAACTTCCTGTACGTACTGAAGCCCCTGGGACAATACGGACACCGTCAGCTTCAAAGTCTGCTTGTTGATAATCAGCGTATTTCATTGGCACTTTATCAAAAAAAGTACTTTCTGCACCGTCAATAACACCGTTGTCCCAGATACGAAATGATAACAACACAGCCTTTTTTAGCCATTGGTGTACAACCCACTCACCAGCAATCTTTTCGGCAACACGAGCAGAGCCATTATTTAAAGCAGCTAATGAGTCTAGCACTGCATTTTTTATATCGCTTGAAACGGTAGCGGGTGTGATATTCATTCGGTCTTCAAATGCTTGTTCAATTATACCTTGTAAATCTGACATGATTTTTCCTAGAAGTTTTCAATTATTTGTTATTTAGTTTCTTCACATAACATGTTTGTTAATTTTTTCCGTTCGCTTTCATTAAGTGCCAAGTTGTCAGCATTTGAAACGGTAAAAACATCTTCAACCTTTTCGCCAAAGGTTGTTATTTTAGCTGAGTGTATATGGAGTTTACATTTTTGAAAGATTTGAGCAATGTTGGCGAGTATACCTGGATGATCAAGTGCGACAATTTCTAACATCGTTCTATTTTTAGAGCTACTTTCAATAAAGTCTACTTGCGTTGGAACTTTAAACTGCTTAAGTTTTTTTGCCAATGGTCTAGCTTTTATTGCGCGGTACGAACCTGATAAAGACGCAATTAACGCTTGTGATATAGCTAATGCCCGGTAACTTTCATTGATTGCTTTACCCTTTTTATCGAGTACAATAAAGGTATTCACCGTGTAACCATCCTTTGTTGTTGTTACTTTTGCATCATGAATAGAGAGTCTTTTAGATCCCAATAAAGAAACAATGTTAAAAAATATATTTGTTTTTTCTTTGGTATAAACAAAGACCTCAGTTCCTCCCCTATAAGGTTTTGGGCTAATTAAAACTAATGGCATTTCTTTATTATGTTTTAAAATATTCGTACTATGCCATGCGATTTGTTGCGGCGTATAACGAAGAAAATAATCGGCTTTAAATTCTCGCCACAAAGTGGAAAGTTGTTCTGCTTCAGTTGTTTCTGAATTTATGATTTCAAGTGCTTGTGCTTGATTTTCTCTTATTTTTGCACGTAAATCGACTGGTTTTTCTAAACCTCGGCGGAAGGCACGTTTAGTATTAAAATACAGTTCTTCTAATAAATTAGCTTTCCAGCTATTCCATAAACTTTCATTCGTTGCACGCATGTCGGCGACGGTTAAACAATACAAATAATCAAGGTGTGCTTCATCTCTTACTATTTCCGCAAAACGTTTAATGACATCAGGATCGGATATATCCCTTCGTTGCGCAGTTACAGACATAAGTAAGTGGTGTTTGACTAACCAAGAGATCATTCTGCCATCATGGTCATTCAATTGGTGCACTTTACAGAAGTTTAATGCGTCAATGGCGCCTAGCTTTGCGTGATCGCCACCACGGCCTTTAGCGATATCGTGAAATATACCTGCGATATATAGTAATTCAGGTTTACGAATACGTTGTACTATTTTACTACAAAGTGGAAAGTCGAGATTATATTTTTCTAAGCTAAACCGATAAAGATTTTTTATTAAACGATAACTGTGTTCATCAACCGAGTAAGCATGAAATAAATCAAACTGCATTTGTCCAACTATATTTCGCCATTCAGGCAGGTAAGCGCCAATAATAGAATGACGATGCATGAGAGTAAACGCTAAACCTAAGCCTTGAGGGTGTTTAATTATTTCGATAAATATAGTTCGACACCTTGCATAATCGACCATCCCTGATACTAAACGGCGTCGAGCATTACGCATTAGGCGCAATGTATGAGGATGTAAATTGGTGATCTCATCACGTTGAGCAATTAGAAGAAACATTTCCATTATTTGAGTTGAACGAGTAAATACTCGCTTGTTTCTAGCTTTTATATGGCCATCGATGATCACAAAATCATCATTGATAACTACTTCAATATGTTGTTTTTCATCATTTACAATTGCATAGTCAAAAATTTGTAGCAACATTTTGTTTAGTTCAGCAATTCGCGCAATAATACGGAAAAAACGCTTCATCATACGCTCAATCGCCAGTTTTCCACCGTCACCAAAACCCATTAATTGAGCTACATCCGCTTGATAATCAAATAATAATCTGTTTTCATTACGACCTGCGATAAAGTGTAAAGCGCCACGCATACGCCATAAATAGTCCTGACATTCGATAAGTTCAAAAAACTCATTACTGGTCAGATAATTATGCTCAACAAGCTCTTCTAATGAGTCAGCAACAAAATGACGTTTTGCAACCCATCCGATAGTTTGAATATCTCGCAGACCACCAGGGTTTGCTTTTAAATTTGGTTCTAGGGTATACGAAGCTCCGTGATATTGCTGATGTCGTTGATATTGTTCTTCGCGCTTAGCAATAAAGAATTTTTTGGATGTCCAAAATACATCTTCATTTAATAAAGGGTGCAGTTGTTTGGTTAGCGAACTGTTGCCGCATACTTGGCGCATTTCCATTAAATTTGTGGCGACGGTGACATCATTGATCGCTTGCTTTAAACATTCTTTGATACTTCTGACACTGTGACCAATATCTAATTTCACATCCCATAATTGGGTGATAAATGCAGAAATCTTATCTTCAAGGTCTTTATCTATTTCTTCTTGTGTCAATAAAAGTATATCTACATCGGAAAACGGATGAAGCTCTGCACGACCATAACCACCTACAGCAACAAGGCTAATTTGAAACTCATCTAAATTATGCTGACACCAAAGTTTTGTTAATATTTGATCAACAAATGTTGCTCGATTCGCAACCAAGGTTGTTATGCTTTCATGTGGGAATATTTCTTTTTGCCATAAATGGAAACGTTGACTTAATTTGCATATTTCAACACCACTGATAAAAGATGAACTGATAGCCAAGGGGTCAGTGTATTCTTTAGGAATTATAACGTCAGTATTCAAAGGGAGTTTCTCTGTATTGCTGCTAAGTCTGCTGAACTTTCTACTTATAGCAAAAGCCAAAATGAAAGTTCAACAATCCTTAATATTAATGAGGCAAGACCATTAACTATTAGTTATGTAAAATTCTTGGTATCGATTCTTCTTTTCGTAGTGTCAGTATTTCACAACCTGTCTTAGTCACAACAATAGTGTGTTCCCATTGCGCAGACTTTTTGCCATCTATGGTATACACCGTCCAGTTGTCGTCTTTATCAAGAAGCGTATTAGCTCGACCCAAATTTATCATGGGTTCAATGGTAAAGCACATGCCCTCTTGCATCTTTTCTTTATCGTTGTTTTTGTAGTGAACAATCTGTGGTTCTTCGTGAAACTCTTTACCAATGCCATGACCACAGTATTCTTTTACGATACTATAACGGCCAGACTTTTTAATGAACTTTTGAATTGCTGTGCCTATTTCACCAAATACTGCGCCAGGTTTTACTTTTTTCAAACCCAAATAAAGTGCTTCTTGGGTAAGACGACAGAGACGACTATCTTCGGGGGAAGTATCACCAATTAAAAACATTTTACTAGTATCACCATGATAACCATCTTTGATGACTGTGATATCAATATTAATAATATCACCATTTACCAATGTCGTTGTGTCAGGAATACCATGGCAAACTACATGATTTACTGAAGTACAAATGGATTTTGGAAAATGATGATAATTTAAAGGTGCGGAAATTGCCTTTTGTTCATGTTCTGTATAATCAGCACAGAGCGTATTTAGTTCATCAGTGGTTATACCTGCTTTTACATGAGGTTCGATCATTTCTAATACGTCAGCAGCCAACTTTCCTGCAATACGCATTTTTTCAATTTCTTCCTGACTCTTAATTGCAATTCCCATTTATATCTCTTTTTATATGTTAAGTATTGCTTACTGTTTCTTATCGGTAGTAAGCAAATAATATTTTAAACGTTCTATTCATACAACATTGGAACAATGTAATAAGCTTACATTGTTACCTCGTTTTGCCGTGTTAATTTTTCTATAACTCTAATTTTATTCCGTCAACAATGGCATCTGGGTTTTTTAGGTACAAATTGTGGTTTAGTAATATTAAATTATCATCAACAGCTAATAATAGTGCCGGAATTGCTTGAGTATTAATAAAGTCTTGAAGCTCTGTAATATCGTGCATAATGATATCAGCATCTTTTGTTAACTTTTCTTTCGTGAATACTTTTTTAGGTGGTGATAATTTGAATTCACTAATAATGTCAGCGACATCTTCGATACTTGATAGCTCATTGGCTTGCTCAAAATGGGCTTTATAAAGAGCATTTAATACAGGTAAAGCTTCCTCTGGAATTTTGTGTTCAATCCAAGCCATCAAGTTTGCGGCCAACGTTGAATTTTTAGCATGTTTTAATTGTGATAAATAATCTTGATTGAAAGTGCAATTACTGTCGTTTATGACATTTTCTATTGTCTGTTTAGCGATGTTTTCATCACCTTCATATCTTGCTGAATGCCATAAATGTAGTTTTATTTCTGGAAAAGCACTTTTTATAGCGTTGACTAAAGGTAGTGAAGCGTAGCTCCAGGGGCAATGGGTATCGTAAATAAAGAAAAGTTCAGTTGACATATTTATTCGTTTTTAGACGTTTTGTAGTGGAATTTTAACGTGAGACGAATAATTATCATAGGATATTTTCACATCGTTGGCCAAATTAAGTACTTTAATTGGTGAATAAGACAAAAATAGTAAAAATTTTCATTTGTGTTATTATATGCGCCGCTATAATGGCACGTCCATTTTATGGAAGTCTATTTTAGCGAAAAACGGTACATCATTATAAGTGATGACCATAACATAAACTCACATACATCTAGCAAAGGTATACCGGGGTGCTCAGCTTTTTTCTTTAAGAAAATCAAGCGAAAGAGTCGTGTATATTGGATGTATGAACGCTTAACCCCATAAAGGAAAGAACATGGCAAACGTTTCAATGCGCGATATGCTTAAAGCTGGCGTACATTTTGGTCACAAAACTCGTTACTGGAATCCAAAAATGAAAACATACATTTTTGGTTCTCGTGATAAAGTTCATATCATCAACCTTGAACAAACAGTTCCTATGTTTAACGAAGCACTTGCTTTTTTAAACAATGTATCATCGAAAAAAGGTAAAGTTTTATTTGTTGGTACTAAGCGTGCTGCAAGTGATGCGATTAAAGATGCTGCAATAAAATGTGATCAATTTTTTGTAAATCACCGTTGGTTAGGTGGTATGTTGACTAACTGGAAAACAGTACGTCAATCAATCAAACGTTTAAAAGACCTTGAAGCGCAAAGCTCTGACGGTACTTTTGAAGCTTTAACGAAAAAAGAAGCTTTAATGCGTACACGTGAAATGGAAAAGCTTGAAAAAAGCCTTGGTGGTATTAAAAATATGGGCGGTTTACCTGATGCTCTATTTATCATTGATGCCGATCACGAGCATATTGCAATAAAGGAAGCGAATAACTTAGGCATCCCTGTTATTTCTGTTGTAGATACTAACTCTAACCCAGATAACATTGATTACATCATTCCTGGTAATGATGATGCTATTCGTGCTGTTACCTTATACACTGATTCAGCTGCAAATGCTGTATTAGAAGGTCGTGAACAAAATATTGTTGTTCAAGCTGAAAAAGACGGATTTGTTGAAGCTGAATAAGCTGTAAACACCGTTTTATTGCATTTGCCATGAAAACCTATGTTTTTGTGGCAACTTATTAATACATATACCCAAAATTCTATTTTATAGACATTGAGGGGATATTAGAAAGATTTAACAGAGGACTTAACTCATGGCAATTACTGCTGCAATGGTTAAAGAACTTCGTGAACGCACAGCTGCGGGCATGATGGATTGTAAAAAAGCGTTACAAGAAGCTGATGGCGATATGGAACTTGCGATTGAAAATATGCGTAAGAATGGCCAAGCTAAAGCGGCGAAAAAAGCAGGTAACATAGCTGCTGAAGGAACTATTTTAATTAAAAGTGCTGACGGTATTGCTGCATTACTTGAAGTTAACTGTCAAACAGACTTTGTTGCTAAAGATGCTAACTTCTTAGGTTTTGCTAATGAAGTTGCTGATGCGGCAATTGCTTCAAAAGTGACTATCGAAGAGCTACAAGCGCAATTTGAAGAAAAGCGTATTACCTTAGTGACTAAGATTGGTGAAAACATCAATATTCGTCGCGTTTCATATATTGAAGGTACTGCTTTAGCTTCTTATAGTCATGGTGCTACTATCGGTGTTGTTGTTGCTGGTGAAGGCGATGCTGAATCACTTAAGCACATTGCAATGCATGTTGCTGCAAGCAAGCCAGAATACATTAACCCTGAAGATGTTCCTGCTGATATCGTTGCCAATGAAAAGCGCATTCAAATCGAGATGGCGATGAACGAAGGCAAGCCTGAAGAAATCGCAGAGAAAATGGTTACAGGTCGTATGAAGAAATTTACTGGTGAAGTTTCTTTAACTGGTCAAGCTTTTATCATGGAACCTAAGAAAACAGTTGGTGCTGTATTAAAAGAAAAAGGCATTTCTGTTTCTAACTTTGTTCGTTTAGAAGTTGGTGAAGGAATCGCGAAGAAAGAAGAAGATTTTGCCGCTGAAGTTGAAGCGCAAATTGCTGCTGCTAAAGCTTAATTTTTAAGCATCTAACTCAGTAAAACAGTTCTTTTTTCAGTTTAGACTTTCGATAGTTAGCTAAACGTACTAAAATAGCCGCGGTCAAATTGATCACGGCTATTTTTTTCATCCAACTTTAGACAAATACAGGAATGTTTTCTATATGAGCACTAATCCCAAACCTAGATATCGTCGTATTCTTTTGAAGTTAAGTGGTGAAGCATTGATGGGCCAAGAAGGTTTTGGTATTGACCCAAAAGTACTTGATCGTATGGCTCAAGAAATTAAAGAATTGATTGAAATGGGGATTCAAGTTGGTTTAGTCATTGGCGGCGGTAATTTATTTCGAGGCAAAGGTTTAGCCGATGCAGGAATGAATCGAGTTGTTGGTGACCAAATGGGCATGTTAGCTACCGTGATGAATGGCTTAGCAATGCGTGATGCTTTACACCGTGCGTTTGTTAATACTCGCTTAATGTCAGCTATTGATTTAGCGGGTGTTTGTGACAGATATAACTGGGCTGAAGCGATCAGCTTGCTTAAGTCGGGTCGTGTGGTTATTTTTAGTGCAGGCACGGGAAATCCTTTTTTTACGACAGACTCTGCTGCATGTCTACGTGGCATTGAGATTGAAGCTGATGTTGTCTTAAAAGCCACCAAAGTCGATGGTATCTATTCTGCAGACCCTGTAGCTAATCCTGAAGCGACATTATATAAACATTTAACATATCAAGAAGTACTTGAGAAAGAATTACAAGTAATGGACCTTGCTGCTTTTACATTGGCACGTGATCATAGTATGCCAATTCGGGTTTTTAATATGAATAAGCCGGGTTCTTTAAAAGCTGTTATTATGGGTGATGATGAAGGTACAGTCATCGACCATGCTGAAAATTTAGTTTAGATTGTTTTAAGGAAATTCAAAGTGATAAATGAAATCAAACAAGATGCTCAAGAACGAATGGGCAAAAGTACTGAAGCATTAAAAAACAGTCTTACCAAAATAAGAACAGGAAGAGCTCATGCTTCTTTACTCGATAATATTTCAGTGGAATATTATGGAATGGCAACACCATTGAATCAGGTGGGTAATATATCTGTTCCTGATGCACGAACATTGGCCATTACCGTTTTTGATAAAGGTATGATTGGTGCTGTTGAAAAAGCGATTTTAAAATCTGATTTAGGTTTAAACCCTCAATCAAATGGCACACTAATTCGTATACCTTTACCACCATTGACTGAAGAGCGTCGTAAAGACTTAGTCAAAGTTGTCCGTGGTGAAGCTGAAAATGGTAAGGTTGCTATCCGCAATATTCGTCGTGACGCTAACTCTGATTATAAAAGTTTATTAAAAGAAAAAGAAATCAGTGAAGATGAGCATCACCAAGCGGAAGATGCTATTCAAAAAGTTACCGATGTTTTTATTAAACAAATTGATGAAATATTAGCTGTTAAAGAAGCCGAACTAATGGAAATCTAAGTTCACATTCGTAAGCTATTAACGCCGTAGAAAATTTCCTACGGCGTTTTTATAATATTATTTTACATAAATATGGAGAATATGTGAGTAGTACTGATGAAAATAGTAATGAACAACTAACAATACCGCAACATATTGCTATTATTATGGACGGCAATGGTCGTTGGGCTCAACAGCGAGGAAAAACACGTGTTGTAGGTCATAAATCTGGTGTTGAATCAGTTCGTTCTTCTGTTACTACTGCGCGTAAACGTGGTGTCAAAGCATTAACTTTATTTGCTTTTAGTAGTGAAAATTGGTTGCGTCCGGAAAAAGAAGTTAGTGTTTTAATGGATTTATTTATGTTTGTTTTAACGCGCGAAGTTAAACGTTTGCATAAAAATGATATTAAATTTCAAGTTATTGGTGATGTTAATCGCTTTTCCGATAAATTAAAAAAGAAAATAACTGATGCTGAAAATCTAACTAAAAACAATAAAGGAATGGTCTTATCTATTGCCGCAAATTATGGTGGTCGTTGGGACATAACTCAAGCGGCGAAAAGCATTGCTAAACAAGTTAAAGAACAAACGCTTGAAATCGAAGATATAAATGAGAATATATTCGACCAATATACGAGTTTGGCGAATTTACCCGAATTAGATTTATTAATTCGTACCGGTGGAGATTTTCGTATCAGTAATTTTTTACTTTGGCAGGCGGCATATGCAGAGTTTTATTTTACTGATATCTTATGGCCAGATTTTAACGAAGAACAGCTTAATATTGCAATTGACTGCTTTGATCATAGAGAACGACGGTTTGGTCTGACGGGTGAACAAGTAGAAAACTGAGAGCAACTATAAATGTTGTTTGCTTTATTAAGAACAAGTAAATAAACCAATAATAATAAAAGTAACTAAAAAGGGTCTGACTTGTTAAAACATAGAATTATAACAGCAGTAATATTAGCACCAGCAGTTATTGCTGCCATATTTTATTTACCATTAGCTTATTTTGCAGGATTACTTTTAATTGTAATGGCAATCGGTGCGTGGGAATGGGGTCCTTTAATGGGGTTTACCCATATTAAAAGGCGTTTGTCTTTTGTATTTGTAACTGTCTTTTTAATTAGCGGCTTATGGCATTATTTTCCTATTGAGCATTTATGGCTTAGTACGTCAAAATTACAGGGAATAATCATAAATATATTATGGGGAGCCGTAGCTTGGTGGCTTCTATCTGCTGTTCTTACATTCTTGTATCCTCGTTATAGCACGTTTTGGTCAAGTCACCGCTCTGTAAGAGGCTTATTTGGCTGGTTAACTCTAGTTCCGACATGGCTTGCTTTTGTCGTATTAAGGAGTAACGAGTATACTTCTGATATGTATCACGGTGCGCAACTCCTAATGTTTTTATTCTTGATGGTATGGAGTGCGGATATTGGTGCATATTTTGTTGGAAAAGCAATTGGTAAACATAAGTTATTGCCAAATGTAAGTCCAGGGAAAACAATGGAAGGCTTTATTGGTGGTGTTATTGTTGCTTGCCTATTAGTTAGTCTTGCGGGTCTGATTATGGGCTGGAATAACGAGCAATATTTGTTGGTTTTACCGGTAACTATACTTATTACAACCGTGTCTGTATTAGGTGATTTAAATGAGAGCATGTTTAAAAGACAAGCAGGCATAAAAGACAGTGGTTCTATTTTACCTGGTCACGGTGGTATTTTAGATCGAATTGACAGCTTAACGGCGACAGCGCCAATATATGCACTTTGTTATGCTTTGATAGGCTGGTAATGGTAAACAATCAGCATAATCAATCGTTAAAAAAACTTTGTATACTGGGCTCTACGGGATCTATTGGACAAAGTACACTTGACGTTGTTCGGCTTCATCCTGAACGTTTTAAAATTATTAGTTTATCTGCAAATACCAGTGTTGAGTGCATGCTGAATCAGTGTAAGGAATTTACACCTGAAAAAGTGGTCATGATGTCTTCAGTACATGCACAGCAGTTATCAATTTTACTTATTGAAAGTGGTTATGAGCATATAGAGGTTTTATCAGGAACTGATGCATTAAACGATATTGCTCAATGTCCAAATAGTGATACTGTTATGGCAGCAATCGTCGGTTTTTCTGGGTTAATACCAACATTATCTGCAGTTAAAGCTGGTAAACGTGTCTTATTAGCGAATAAAGAAGCTTTAGTAACATCTGGTCAGATCTTTATTGACGCTGTAAAAGACTCAGGTGCACTATTGTTGCCTATTGATAGTGAACACAATGCTATATTTCAATGTTTACCGCCTAAAGCACAGCAAATGACAGGTTTTTGCCAGTTGAATAATAGTGGGATTAGCAAATTATTGTTAACAGGTTCTGGCGGACCTTTTAGAACCCTTGATAATGACCTATTAGATAAGGTCACCCCTGAACAAGCCTGTGCTCACCCTAATTGGGATATGGGACGGAAAATATCTGTTGATTCTGCCACAATGATGAATAAAGGCTTGGAGTTAATTGAAGCTAAATGGCTCTTTAATATTGACCCTAGAGATATCCAAATTGTATTGCATCCACAAAGTACCATTCATTCTATGGTGCAATACAAAGATGGTTCTGTTCTCGCGCAAATGGGCAACCCTGACATGCGCACACCGATAGCGCATGCATTAACTTTCCCAGAAAGGATTGAGTCAGGTGTAGCACCTCTCGATTTTTTCAATACTAAAGCATTTGAATTTCAAGATGTTGATTTTGAAAAGTACCCCAATTTAAAATTGGCTATTGATGCCTGTAAATTGGGACAAGGAGCTTGTACGGCATTAAATGCCGCAAATGAAATAGCTGTTGATGCTTTTTTAAACAAAAAAATTAAATTTACCGATATTTTTAAAATAAATGAAACTTCTATGAAAAAATTTGTCTCAGAAGAGGTGGCATTTATTGATGATGTCGTTAGGTTAGACCAACAAGTAAGAGAATTTGCATTATCATTAATTATTATTCATCAAAAGCCTGATGTAGAGGAATGTAGTAAGTGTTAGACTTTTTATGGAATTTATCTTCTTTTATCATTGCCCTAGGCATACTGATCACTGTTCATGAATATGGGCACTTCTGGGTTGCTAGAAGAAATGGTGTAAAAGTTGAACGTTTTTCTATTGGCTTTGGTACGCCGTTATGGCGAAAAACAGACAAATATGGCACTGAATACGTTATAGCGTTAATTCCACTTGGTGGTTATGTAAAAATGCTTGATGAGCGTGTTGACGATGTAGCACCTGAAGACGTAGACAGCACTTTTAATTGCAAGTCGGTTTATCAACGTATAGCTATTATTGCGGCGGGACCTTTTGCAAATTTTGCTTTTGCTATTTTTGCCTTTTATTTAATGTTTTTAATAGGTTTACCCGGTGTCAAACCAATTATTTCTAGTATTGCTCCGGACTCTATAGCTGCTCAAGCAGAGCTTCCACATAACGTTGAAATAGTGGGCGTTGCTGATAAAACCACTGCAACTTGGCAGGACGTTAATTTAGCTATTATAGGAGAAATAGGTAGCAAAACGATTGACATCCAAATTAAAAACTCAGACAGTCAATATATAAGTACGGTCACGTTAAATACCAATAGTTGGTCGTTTTCACCTGAAAAAATGTCAGCATTGGATAGTTTAGGTATAAAGCCATTTTCGCCTCAGATTCATAATGAATTGGCGCATGTTGCTAAAGATAGCGCCGCAGAACGAGCTGGTTTATTAGTTGGTGATGTTTTAGTTGCAATAAATGAACAAGCAATTGATGGAAATTGGCATCAATTCTCGGAAAAAATTAAGGAATTTCCTAATCAACAAGTCATAATAGTGGTTAAAAGAGATGAATTACTTAAAGAGCTTGTTGTTACTCCTGATGTCGTTGAACGCAATGGTATTAATGTTGGTTATTTAGGTGTTTCTCCTAAAGTAGATAAATGGCCAAGTGAATACCTTATTGATGTCGCTTATGGACCCATTGATGCCATTGGCCAAAGTGTTATCCGCACATGGAATTTAGTGACCTTAAGTTTTGATATGATTGGAAAGCTATTAACGGGGGACGTTTCTGTTAAAAATTTAAGCGGCCCTATTTCCATTGCTCAAGGAGCAGGAAGTAGTGCTGGTTACGGTTTAGTCTATTTTTTAGGCTTTTTGGCCTTAATTAGTATAAATTTGGGAATTATTAACCTTTTACCTTTACCAGTACTTGATGGCGGACACTTACTCTATTACATTATAGAGCTTTTAACGGGTAAGCCAGTGCCTGAAAAAATTCAAGAGGTGGGATTTAAGTTTGGCGCTATAGCGCTTTTGGGATTAATGAGTATTGCCATCTTTAATGATATATCTCGGCTTTAACGAAATATCAATACTAACTATTCGATGAAATTAAAAATAAGTGAATAAAGTTAACTATTTATGATAATTAAAAAACTTGCCCTTGCTGTCTTATTAGGCGCAATCGGAACTACAGTTCATGCAGCAGATGCATTTCAAGTAGA